>ERZ1370068.4549-contig-3615_pt1 | contig 67669 bp, 94 predicted proteins | sample MGYA00561227_ERZ1370068 | MGnify/ENA primary metagenome ERZ1370068 (study PRJEB38410, sample SAMEA6850437) | metagenome | study: Metagenomic assessment of the ecological functions of the soil: analysis of the soil microbiota associated with the... | reverse complement strand
ATGTGCTTCGTTCAGTTACGTATTGCTACCTGGTCCCCGCGTTTGAACAGGAGGGCGCCGCGATGACGCTGGCGCGCGTCTGAATGTGCAGTGCGTTCGCCCAACGGTAGGGTGCCGAGGCTTCCTTCGGGTTCTCGGTGTCGAAGACGTCCTTCCGTGTGACCCGACCTCGCCGATGCGCGCCTGAGCGGCTTCGAGCCTCTGCGCAGAATGAAGGAGGAGCGTTCACGAGCGCGGTTGCGCCGGGGTATCGGCATCGGCAGACCCGCCCCCCAGCGCGACACACCGGCAGGCCACCGCGAGCGGCAACGTTTTGGCCTCGTAGCCGACCCATGGAGGCGGCGTGGCCCAGCGTCGCCATGACTCGCCCGTGTGCACTCACCGGCGGATCCCTATGCAACCGGGTGATGGCGCATGCGGAGACGGCCCGCTGCATGCCCAAGGCCACGGCCTGCGCCCGCGTGAGTTTGACGAATGGAGCGGCAGCTTCGTTACTCGGATTGGCAAAACCGGGCCGCTGCGCAGCCGAGCACGGCCCCACCACGAGGGCCTCCAGCAGCTTGGCGGCATCCTCGTTGGCCATGAAGCTCGAGCGATGACATTGCGCCGCCGGCTTGCAGTAATCACAACGATTCCGAGTTTCGACCGGGTTGTCACGCCGACCATCGCGATGGTGTCGACCTCGTCGCTTGCACCCAAAGCCCGAGTGGCGGGCACATGAGATTGAAGGCACTGATCGTCGTTCTCGCTCTGAGTTTGTTCATTGCGGCCGGTTACGGCCAACCGGTCCGCGGTCGACAACGGTCGGCTGTCGAGGACGCCGGAGAGCGCGAAGCTGCTTCCGGCGCGGTCACGTGGCGACTGAACGTGTCGCCCCTCACCCTCCACTTTTCCGGCCGACTCGGAACACCGCAATGTCTTACCTCGCTCGGGGTCGAGAGAGGCAGCGCGCCGATGGCTACCTGCATCGGCGCCGCCTGGTTTCGCAATTCATTCGGCCAGCCGCAGCGGATCTCGTCTATGCGGGACGACGCTTCGAGCGCTTCTACGGGCACGACCCGCTCTACCTCGAGCTCACCGGTGGCCTCCTCTACGGATACTTGCCTCCCTACGACCACAAGGTGCCCTCGAACTATCGGGGCTTTCCCGGCGCCGTGGTGGCGCTCGGCTGGCGCCTTTCGCCTGAACTCTCGGCCCAGGTCAACCTGCTGGGCAACTCCGCCCTGATGTTTCAGCTGTCGGCGGACTTTAATAGAGGGCCGCAGCCTGTGTGGCAGCGTGGGCATCGATCAGGCGCGGCGAGTGCTTTCCAGGCGCCCGAATGCCCCACCTCTTGAACAAGTGGAGTCGGCTCCAATTGCCGGACAGCATCCCCAATCTACGGGATAGAGGAAACGCGGCGAGAGGCATAAATCGAAGACCGATGAAAGGTTCACTCAAATCGTCTTCCGAGCTTGGGGTCAGAACCGTCCACGGCCTGGACTCGCCGAATACCGTTTCCACTTTGCTCATGGTGCGTTTCACTCTCCGGATTCGCCGGCGTCCTCGCCCACGGCTTGAATGGCACGCCGTCCGGTGGCAGCCAAGGCCAAGCAAGACAGCTCGGCGGGCGACCGTGAAGGCAAGAAACCTCCACATTGCCATCTCGCAGCGCGTGCCGCCATCGTCATGCCCGCCGGGTTGGGCTGGCCTGGCGCAGAAGCAGGCCGCGCTCGACGCCGCGCGGCGCCAGTATTCAACTCAAGCGTAGCCGCTGTCCTGGGCGCATCACCACAAACGTCGGTCATGAAATTTGCACAAACTGCCCGCGCGGGGATTTGGCGCATTAAGCGCCCACACTTTTCGTGGACAACAAACAAAAGGCAAGCTACCGGGCGTCGCTCGAAAGGTCTTTGAACTGGCCTGCCAGTTGGCTGTGAGCGCTAGCAATCGTCGCCGTGGTGCTTCTAATGTGCGGCGGCCTATTCTTTATGGGCATGTCATCTGTCGGGTCGGTGGGGTAACGACGACAGCAAAGAGAGGGCGATGGCGTCAGGCCCCCACGGGCGTCGATCAGGCGGCCTTGCGACGGCAAAGGGATAACAACCATCCGCAGCTCTGACAAGTTCATCTTGGGACTCAGGCCCGCTATATTGTCTGGGCGGGGACAAGTCGAGCCCGCGGTCCCCCGTCTCACGAAGCCGCTGAGATTCGTTGCAGCCTCGGCACCGAGCCCTGTGTAAGGGGATGGGGGCCACCGCCGACCGCTGCGCATACGTGTCTTTCCCCGCGCCGGATCGCCCGACCGTCCGGCCACATCCAGGGCGCGTGGTCCGTACGGCGGGACAAGGGGCGACGATGAACGAAGCGAAGCTACAGGAATTCATGGGCAAGCTGGTCGTCGACATGGGCGGCGCTGCCCTCATGGCCAACGTGATCCTAGGCGAGGAAGCTCGGCTGTATCGCGCGATGGCCGACGGCTCGCCGGTGACGCCGAGGACCTGGCCCAGCGAACCGGCTGCAACGCGCGGCTATTGCTTGAGTGGCTCAGCGGCCCAGGCGGCGAGCGGCTATGTCGAACACGAGGCGGGGCGCTTCCGCCTGCCGCCGGAGCAGGCCCTGGCGCTGGCGGACAGAGGATTCGCCGGTCTACGTCGCCGGCGGCGTCGTCGTGCTGGCCAGCATGTACTTGGACAAGGACAAGCTGGTCGCCGCGATGCGTGGCAACGGTGCGCTCTTTCGTGGGCCGATCACCATCCCTGCCTCGTTCAGCGGCACCGAGCGCTTCTTCAGGCCCGGCTACCGGGCCCAGCCTGGTGAGCAACTGGCTGCCGGCTCTGGACGGTGTCGTGCCGACGGCTCGAGGAGGGCGCGAAGGTGGCCGACATCGGATGCGGCCATGGCGCTTCGACCATCATCTTGGCGCAGGCCTTTCCCAACGTCGACCTTCCAGGGCTTCGACTTCCACGAGCCGTTCCATTGAAGCAGGCGCGCCGGCGCGCTGCCGATGCCGGCGTCGACAAGCGCGCATCCTCCGCCAAGGCGAGCGCCAAGTAATTCCCGGGCCGGGACTTCGATCTCGTGTGCTTCTTCGATTGCCTGCACGACATGGGCGACCCGGTCGGCGGCGGCGCGGCAGGCGCACGACGGCACTGAAGCCCGGCAGGACGGTGCTGCTGGTCGGAGCCCTTTGCCAACGACGACCCTGCGAGCAGAACCTGAACCCGTGGGACGCCTCTTCTACGCGGCCTCCACCTGTGTCTGCATCCGCCCATACTCGCTCATCGCAGGAGGTCGAGTCTGGGATTGGGCGCGCAGGCAGGCGAAAGCGACTGCGACACGTGTTCATGGAGGCGGGCTTCAGCCATTTCCGTCGCGCCACCGAGACGCCGTTCAAATCTGGTGCTCGAGGCTCGCAAGTGATGTTGCGCTCGACCGGCCGGCGACCGCTTTGCAGCGGTTCCCGCGATCTCCCAGCGACAGCGGCGCTGGGTCCGCAGAACCGATTGCAGGCGCCTCAGCGACCGGCCTTCACCGCCGGCCTGACGCCGGGTTTCTTCGCGCCAGGCTCTCTGAGTAGCGCCGTCAGGTCGACGACGTTGCTGCTTGCGGCCGGCGCCTCGTCCTCCATCACCCAGTGACCTTCTCGGTGCCGCTGGCCGAGGCGACAGCCGCCCTCCCCATCGACGAAGACTACGCCGCGGCTTTCCTTTCCGAGCACTCGATGCCGAAACTGGATCCGGAAAACAAGACGCTCAAACTGCTGCTGCCGGATGTGCGGGTGAATAGGCTTTGCGCTACGGTGCCTTGAAGTCGAATTTCGCCTCGATCGTGCCGGGCACTCCGGGCCGCCGGATTTCGGCGGTGATGTTGTAGGCGCTGCCGCTGGAGAAGCGATAGAAGCCGCCGTAGCTCACGGTGTTGATTCGCCGCCAGCAGACCGAGCGCGTGTGCGTTTCGGCTCGTCATGCCGTCGGAGACCCGCACCTTCACTTCGGCATCGGTCACCGGCACCTGCGACTTGCTGTCGGCGAGCGAGATGTTGACGATGGTAGTAGCCCTTTCCCGGAAGGGATGTCGGGCTTGTCCGCTGCTCGCGCGTTGTCGTATGCCGCGCGCATCGACTCGGCCGCATCATGCCGAGGTAGATGTCGGTCCCGGAGACGACCTTGTGATGCGGATCGGCCGCGGCGAGCGGCGTGTCGGGTGGCGCCACGGGCGGCACGCCGTAGCTGAACATGTAGACGATCGCGCCGCGGATCTCCGCGTCGCCAGGTCGGTGAAGTCGCCGCCGCGCGCGGGCACGGCCCGTGTCCGTGCACTGCCGAAGCGACCAGCGGGTCGAGCCCGCGCTTCAGTCTCGGGATCCAGGCCGCCCGGTCGCCGATCTTCGGCGCGCCGTCCCGCGCCGGACCCGTGGCACGTCGCGCACTGCGCGCAGGACGATCGGTTTCGCTGGTGCGCTACCGCCGGCGTCGCGCCGCCCACCGGCTCGACCCAATGCCCCCGGACTGGTTGACCATGTAGGTGATCGCGCGCTCGATCTCGATGTCGCTGACGCCGGCATTGCCGCCGTGCGGCGGGCATGTTGCGGATGCCCTTGCCGGCGCATGCTCGGTCAGGCCGGTCAGGCCTTACGCAGAGGCCCGCGCAGACCACGCCTTTGGCGTCGCCGATCCTGCGGCGCGTTGTCCGTTGCCCGCAAGGTGGCACGCGCCGCAGACCGCGTCGACCACGCTCCTTGCCCTTTGCCGTCCACTTGCGCTGGGCATCTGTTGCCGCACTGAATGCCGAGCACGGCCAGCACCACGAGGGCCGGCAACGGCGTCCGTGCACGGAAGCCGGATCGAGATTGGGTGCGCATCGAGGTCTCTCGCTAACGTGCCGAGCGGAAGCACGACGTCGCTCGCTCAGGCGCAGCCACTGCTGCAGGCCGAACCGGCGATCCGCATCGCCCTGGCTCTGACAGCCTACTGCCACAGGCGTGCGGTGGCTTTTTGACCGATGTCAACAATTCACCGGATCGGCACGACCCGCTCGCGCTTTTTCCTTCGTCGCCCCAGCGGCGGCCTGGCGCTCGATCAAGCGCAGCATCGTCGCGATCGTGATCGGGCAATCGAACCGGCGAGTTGCTGTCCAACATCTGCACGGCTGGCCCAGTTTCGACGGGCTGCGTCTTTCCGGCTCTCCTACAGTAAGTAGAGATGGGCGTCAGATTCAAGTATCTGACCCCGGGCCCTGGACCTCATCATCCGACTGCCCCGCGCGCGAGCTAAGCGTCGCAGTCACCGGGTAAGGGGTGGCAGAAAAGCAGACTTCCTTCGGCGCCCTGACCTGTCGGCCACCATCTCTGACCCTCGTACATGACTTTCCACTTCTGCTACCCCCTCCGCCCACCTGCTGCCTCAGAGAACGGCGAAAGCATCGACCGTGACACGCGCACGCCGAACCACGGGCGGATCCAGATCACCGGCTTGACCGCCTTTACCGCCTTGATCTGCGGCAGTAACGCAGAAACGCAGCCGCTCCCAGCGACGCACCGGGGAGCGAACACGTCCTGACAGTTTTCATGATCGGCCGGATGAAGGCGGTGAAGGCGGTGAAAGGCGGTGGCGCGTTCACCAAACGTCTGGTCGGTCGGTAGGCCTGGGGTGCATCTCGCGAAACGGCATGAGTCGGCGCTTGGCCGCTTAGCGCACAGGGTCACCGCGCCCGTCTCAAGGGCGGCGGCGACGCCAGAAAGTCGCTCAGCGAAACGGCGCCGCCCGTTCGAGCAGCCCGGTCAGGCCCGCCTCGTTGGCATCGCGCGGCTTGCCGGGATGGATGACATCGCGACCTGGCAGCTCTCACGCAGCCTCGACCAGCTGGCGGTACGTCCCCGCGCCGAGGTCCTTGATATGCGCCTGCTTTTGCGCTCGTCGTAGCCGAACATGCGGTCGTTGATGAGCTGGCATTCGTTGCAGCTCGGGCAGCGCGCGGTCTCGATCCACGCCTCGTCGGGCGAGTGCGCGGCGGGGCTGCCGCCTCATCGGCTGCGGAGGTGCCGCGGCGCCGTTCGCCGCCGCGAGCTGGTGAAGTCGATGCGGGCGACGCTGCGGGAGCGATCGCGACGTCGCCGGCAACGAGACCTGCGTCCGCGGTCCACGCCGCCTTCTCGAGCGCGAGCAGCCGTTCGGCGTGCGAATCGTGGACGCCGCCGTGCTCCTGGAGGCGACGCCACAGGGCAGGCACCGCCGCGCGGCCTGCATCAGGCGCAGGTCGACGATGACGCGGTGCAGCGCATCTTCACCATCGATGGCCAGCAGATGCAGGGATCCGCCGTGCCGCCTCGCTCTTTCGTCGAGCGCTAGCCACGTCGGCGGCCGGCCGCATCGCCTCGCTCCACGCCGCGCGCTGGCCACGCGGGCGAAGTGCGCCGAATGGCGCCGTCGCACAGCGCGAAGTCGGCGAACGTGAACGCCCAGGCTCGGTGACGCGCTGCAGTGCTCGTGTCGACGTACTCGACGTTCTCCACCGGCCAGTCGTCGTCGCGCCGGTGGGTTGTTCTCCAGCGAGAAGCGAGCCGCCCAGTTGCCGCCCGCCGACGCCTCGTAGCTGAAGGCAGGAAGGCGCGCGACTGCGCATGCAGCCGCAGCGACTGAGGTAAGGCGGCAGCCCGCCGGCTGCCGGACTCCGGCACGGAGAACACGCTGAACAGCGCCGGCCCCGGTGAAGCCAAGCCCGCGGCGATCCGGCGCGCAACGCGTACAGATTCGAGCTCGGCGACTGCAAGACGAACATCCCCGCCCAGCGCCATCGCACGCCGTCGCCAGCCGCGCGCTGCGCACGCCGAATGCGAAGCGACCGGTGCCGATCGAGTTCCTCGAGCAGATCTGCACCGAGCACCTTGGCCGGCGAGGCCGCTCGACAGCATCTCGAGCAGAGCTCGCGTTCTCCGGCGCCTCGTTGCGGTCGGGCGGAATGCAGACGAGGTAGTCGGGGAAGCAGGCAAGGTCGTCCGGCGGTGAGCGACATCTCACCGAACGATTCGAACATGTTATCGTGCTCGGCCTCGACATAGCGGCCGTCGGCCTCGAGCTCGGCGATGGACAGCGCCCTCACAGTTCGGTGAGCTGCGGCATGCGCTCGCGGAACGCCCGCGCCGATGGCGGCGATTGTCGAACGCGAAATCGAAGCGCGTCCCCCGCATCGGCGTCGGCGAGCGCGGGCGACCCGGAAGAACCGCTGCGATTCGAGCACGCCAGGGTCTGCGACTGCGCTCGCGGCGCGATGCCGGGCAGTTCGTCGCTGCGGTGCGCTTTGGCGACGATCCGCGACAGCGCGTCGAAGTCGAACGCGTCCCTGGTGCGGCCCGCCGATCGTCCTTGAGGCTTTGCGGCTGCATTCCGCGCTGCGCGAGTGGCTGAACGCGGCGCGCAGGATGTCCGAGAGCCTGCAGCACCAGACGGCTCGAGCTCGGCCTGCGAAACGACGCGCCTTGACTCGCTGCGCCGGCGCGCCAGGCGTGCGTGAGCAGGCGGGCCGGCATGTCGCCGCGTCGCAGCCGAGCAGCCTCGCCGTCGGCGGTGCAGGCGCCGCTCGCTGGCGCAGCAGCCTGTCTCGCGAGCGTTTCGCCTTCGCGCGCGCCCAGCGTCGCTCGCGGCCTGCTCCCACAGCTCGGCGAGCGTGCCCGGTGACACCGGCTCGACGGCAGCGACGGATTTCCTGCTCGAGCTGCAGCGCCATGGCGGCGCATGCGCTCGCCATCGATGCCGCGCGGCGCGACGTCGCGGAGCGCCGCGTCGACGAGGCCGCTGAGCGAGCGGCGCGAACTCGGACGCGCCTTCGCGTCGCAGCACTGATGCGGGAAAGTCGTGGCGCAGCGAGCGCGAGATCGCGGTAGCGGCGCCAGCAGCGCCGGACGCAGGCCGAGGCCGTCGATCGGCGCCAGGCTGCTCGCCCGGCAGCCGGCCGGTGAGATGAAAGACCAGCTGGTCGCGCGGGAGTCTTGCGCGATTCCATCGTCACTGCTCGACTTGCTGGTCGGCGTCGGGCGTCTTCGGCTGCACACGGCGCGCGTGCCGGAGCGCGTCGTCCTCGGGCCAGACGGTGAACTGTGTCGAGCTCGCGGTTCAGGCCGGCACGGATGTATTCGGGCGATGCGCAACTGGCCGCGCGTGGCGCAGGTCCTCGTAGCACGGCACGTCCGGGTTGCGGTAGAGGATGCCGACCGGGATCGGGTCTTCGCTGGAGGCGATTTCGCGCGCGCGGTCGATGTTCGACGGATCGTGCTGCGAGCTGGTTGCTTGTACGTGCGCGACGAGCTCCGGCGCTCAGCGTGCAGCCCGTTGGCGTGCGTCAGCAGCAGCGTCCGTTGCGGATCGTGCAGCCAGGGCTCGAACATCTTCGGCAGGAACTCGGGGCAGCGCTGGATGATGCGCACGAACGAGAAGCCGCGGTGGTGGATACGCGGCGCTGATGATGTCGTAGAGCACCTCCGGAATCCAGTCGACGGCCTGCGCGACGAACGAGACGTTCTGCACGCCGAGCGTCACCGTCAGCGGATTCAGCGGCTCGAGATAGCGAGCCGCGCGGCGTCGTGTTGCTCTTGAGGCCGCAGCGGCGACGTCGGCGACGCCTGCTTCTTGGTCAGGCCGTAGACGTGGTTGTCGTGCAGGATCACCGTCATGTTCATGTTGTAGCGGATCGCGTGGATCCAGTGCGCCGCGCCGATGCTGCAGCAGTCGCCGTCGCCGGTGTTGACGAACACCGTCGAGGTCCGGCCGCGCCATCTTGATGCCCTCGGCCACCGGGAACGCCCGGCCGTGGATGCCGTGGAAGCCGTAGGTCTTCATGTAGTGCGGGAAGCCGGCTCGAGCAGCCGATGCCCGACACGAACACCGTCCGTTCTCCGGACGCAAGCTCCTCGTCGCGGCACAGGCGCTGCACCGCCGCGAGAATGGCGTTGTCGCCGCAGCCGCTGCACCAGCGCGGCACGCCGCCCTGATAGTCCTCGAGGTTCGTGGTGCTCCTCGTGCAGCTTGATGACGCACTGGGCTCAGCGGGCATCGTCATGGTGCGGTTCTCCGCTATGGTTGACGAGCGCTTCGCGCGGATCACGCTGGCAGATCGTCGCCGGGCTTGATCGGCTGGCCGCGCGCTTCGCTCCAGCAATCGATGTCGACGAGGAAGCGCGAGCGCAGCAGCATCGCCAGCGCCGAGTAGCGCCGGTTGTCCTCGTCGATGAGCTCGTCCTCGGCTGCGATCGCGACCAGTTGCGTCTCGATCGTCATCACGCTGCTTGAAGCGGCTGCAGGATCTCGCGGATGCCCGACGGCATCGGCTGCAGGAACGTGCAGATGCATCGACGACGACCTTCAGTCCGTCCGCGCGCGGCGCGCTCGACCGCTTCCTCGATCGCGCCCTTCGTGCTGCCCCAGCCGACGATCAGCAGGTCGCCTTCGGGATCGCCGAACACGGCGGCGTCTGCAGCGTCTTCTGCAGCGCCGCGAGCTTCAGGCTGCGATGCGCGCAGGCCCTCCTCGTTGGTCGTCGGCGTCGTAGCGCGACGTGGCTGGCGCGGTCGTGCGCGAGGCCGGTCAGCGTGTGCATGCCGCCCGGCTGGCCCGGCACGAAGCGGCGCGCGAGGCCGGTGATCGGATCCCAGTCGTAGGGCTTCGCGCCTGCCGGCACGGGCGTCTGGTCGACCGGCGGCGCCAGCCACTCGTCGCTGAACTGCGGCCGCGGGAACGGCTGCTGCGCCGTCGCCAGGCTCGCGTCGGACAGCACGCACGACCACCATGTTGAACGTCTCGGCGATCTTGCGCGCGGTGATCACCGAGTAGAAGCAGTCCTCGATCGCCGCAGGCCGCCATCACGACCTTCGGCGCGTCGCCGTGGCTGCCGAAGCATCGCGGTCGAGCAGGTCGCCCTGCTCGACCTTGGTCGGCTGGCCCGTGCTGGGGCCGCCGCGCTGGACGTTGATCACGACCAGCGGGATCTCGGCCATGACCGCGAGGCCGATCGCCTCCTGCTTGAGCGAGTAGCCGGGCCCGGAAGTGATCGTCACCGCGCACTTGCCCGGCGTAGGACGCGCCGACCGCGAACGCGCAGGCGGCGATCTCGTCCTCGGCCTGATGCACGAGGCCGCCGACGCGTCTCGAAGCACCTCGGACAGATAGTGCGACGCCGACGTCGCCGGCGTGATCGGGTACATCGCGCAGATGTCCATCCCCGAGGCGAGCACGCCGAACGCCAGCGCCGTGTTGCCGTTGACGACGATCTGCGGCTCGGTCACGAGCGCGACGCCGGGATGCGGTACTTGAAGTCGAGATTGGTCTCGGCCCAGGCGTGGCCGGCGTCGAGCAGCGCCACTGGCTGGTCTTGATGACCTTGGCGTCCTTCTTGCCGAACGTGATGCGCGATCTGCTCGCGCGCGAGCATCGAGGTCGAGGCTGTAGATGCTGCAGAGGATTCCGAGCACGAACATGTTCTTGCCCGCGCCGCGAATCGGCGACGAGCTTGCTGCAGCGCTTCCTCCAGCGGAACCTCGTACACGCGGAAGCCGCTCGCGGTGCAGGCAGCTCGATCGTCTCGACGTACGACGCGACGATCTTCGGGTCGCGGTGTCTCGCGCCACATGCTCTCGAGCAGGATCGTGCAGCCGGCTTGAGCTCGCCCGCGCGCACGCGGCCGAGCAGCACCTGCTCGTTGAACGCCACGACCAGATCGGTCTCGTCGCCGCCGTTGGTGACCTTGCCCGAGCCCATCCGGATGCGGATGCCCGATGGCGCCGGCGACGCTGCGCGCCGGGCGGCTGGATTTCGGCCGGGATGATCTCCGGTCGTCCAGATGCCGTTGCCCATCTTGGCCGCGATGCGCGCCGAGCGACTGGCCGCAGCGCTGCGCGCCCTCGCCGGAATCGCTGATCACCTCGACGATGTGCTCGGCGAGCGTCGACGGTCCTTCGGGCTCGCGTCCGGCGCGGGCCGGCGACGGCCGATGCGGCCGGAGCCATGGTCAGTGTCTCGTTCATGATGATCGTCGCCGTTGCCGGAGGTTGGTGGCGCGCGTTGCGATCGAGGCGACGGTGACACGCGGGCGCGAGTCACGTGACGTGCACGCGGGCGTAGTGTGCTCGAAGCGTCGATGCCGCGCGGCCGTCGCCGCGTCGCGATCCGTTGCGTAGATGACGGTCGGTGTCGCGCAGTCCGAGCCAGGCCTTCATCGCGCGCGCGGCGCGTGCGCCCCGCGCCCATCGCCTCGATCACGGTCGCCGCGCCGGTGACGATGTCGCCGCCGGCGAACACGCCCGCGATCGACGTCGCGAGGTTCTCGTCGGTGGCGATGTACCCGCGCTTGTCGAGCTTCAGCTTCGACGTCTGGCCGAGGATCGGATTGGCGTTGGTGCCGATCGCGAACACGACCATGTCCGTTTCGATCTCGAACTCGCTGCCCGGGACCGGGACCGGACGCCGGCGGCCGGACGCGTCGGGCTCGCCCAGCTCCATGCGGATGCAGCGCATGCCGCGCACGCGATTCTCGTTGTCGGCAAGCAGCTCGACGGGGCTGGTGAGCCAGTGGAACTCGACGCCTTCCTCGCCCGCGTGGTGGATCTCTTCCGCGCGCGCCGGCGCCTCGGCTTGGTGCGGCGGTAGACGCAGTAGACGTGCTCGGCGCCGAGCCGCGAGGCTGACGCGCATCGCGTCCATCGCCGTGTTGCCGGCGCCGATGACCGCAACGCGGCGCCCGGGCTGCAGCGGCGTGTCGAAATCGGGAAATCGCGCGCGCGCATCAGGTTGCAGCGCGTGAGCAGCTCGTTGGCGGAGAGCACGCCGTTCAGCGACTCGCCCGGAATGCCCATGAAACTCGGGTAGCCCGCGCCCGTGCCGATGAACACGGCGTGAAAGCCCATCTCGGTGATCATCTGCTCGATCGTGAACAGGCGCCCGACCAGCGTATTGCACTCGAACTTGATGCCCAGGCGCGTGAGCTTCTCGATCTCGACGTCGATGACCGCATTCGGCAGGCGGAAATCGGGGATGCCGTACTTCAGCACGCCGCCCGGCTCGTGGAAGGCCTCGTAGACGGTCACGTCGCAGCCGGCCTTGGCCATGTCGGCGGCACACGCCATGCCGGCCGGGCCCGAGCCGACGATGCCGACCTTGAACCCGTTGCGCTCGATGTACGGAACGTTCGCCCAGCCTTCGCTGATCGCCATGTCGCCGACCCAGCGCTCGAGGCGGCCGATCGCGACCGGCTCCAGCGACTCGCCGACGGTGCACACACCCTCGCACTGGCTGCTCCTGCGGGCAGACGCGGCCGCAGACGGCCGGCAACAGGTTGGTGTCGGTGATGACGTCGTACGCGCCGTGATAGTGCTTGTCGGTGATCTTCTTGATGAAGCCGGGAATGTCGATGCCCACCGGGCAGCCGCGCACGCACGGCGGGTCCACGCACATGAGACAGCGCTCCGCCTCGTTCAGCGCCTCCTCCGAGCGCATAGCCGACCGTGACTTCCTTGAAATTGCGCGCGCGCTCCATCGGATCCTGCTCGCGCATCGGCGTGCGCTCCTGCGGGATCGTGCGGATGGTCTTCTTCTTCGCTGTTGCCACGGAGCTCTCCGGTCCGGGAATCAGGTCGCCCGCGCCGTCCGGCCGCGACGGGTTCCGGCGGCGACGTGTCCGACCGCAGCGCGGCATCCGCCTGGCTGCGCAGCCGGCAGCTCTCCTGCCATTCGTTCGAAGCGCGGCCTTCTCCGTGGGCCGGTACCGGCCGAGCCGGGCCATCAGGTCGTCGAAATCCACCTCGTGACCGTCGAAGTCGGGTCCGTCGACGCAGGCGAACTTGATGCGGTCGCCGATCTTCACGCGGCAGCCGCCGCACATGCCGGTGCCGTCGACCATCACCGGATTGAGGCTCACCATGCGTGCTTGATCTTGTGCGCCCGCGTGGCCTCGGCGCAGCCCTTCATCATGATCGGCGGCCCGATCGCGACGACCTCGTCGATGTCGGCGTGCTTGCGCGATCGCCTGCGCGATGCCGGCGGTGACCAGGCCCTTCGATGCCGGCCGAGCCGTCGTCGGTGCAGACGATCAGCTCGTCGCAGACGGCGCGGAACTTGTCTTCCCAGAACATGAGATCGCTGGTTGCGAAAGCCGAGCACGCCGATCACGTAGGCGCCGCCTGCTTGTACGCGCGGCCTGCGGGTAGACGGGCGCGACACCCAGTCCGCCGCCGACGCAGACGACCTTCTTCGCGTCGCCGAGGTGGCTGGGAATGCCCATCGGGCCGACCATCGCGTACAGGCGCGGTACCCACGACGCAGTTCTGCTGCATTTCGCTGCGTCGTCTTGCCGACGGCCTGGATCACGAGGGTGATCGTCCCCGGCCGCGGTCGAAGTCCGCGATCGTCAGCGGAATGCGCTCGCCGTGCTCGTGTTCCATCACGATGACGAACTGGCCAGGTCTGGCCGCCCGCGCCATCGCCGGGTGGCGGATTTCGAGCAGGTACGTGACCTCCGAGAAAATCCTCGCGGGTGACGATCTCGAAGTCGGACATGTGGACTCTGGGGTTGCCTGTGCGGCAGGAGCGAGACTAGTCCACGCTCGCTGCGACCGGTCTTGCGATGGATCAAGCCCGCGCGGACCCCGCCCTTGCCAGTGGCTCCGCGGCGGCGACGCGCTTTGCTCCAGATCCAAGCCGGGCGTCGGCTCGCCGGCCTGAGCTTCTCGGCAACAGGAGCTGCCCATGAGTTCGACCTCACCTCCCGCCGCACGGCCACAGCCGCCGTCAAGCAAGACGGCTTCGAGGTTCTCGATGCCTGTCACCGGCAGACGCTGGTCATGCTGGACAAGCTCGCGACCCTGGTGGCCAGCCTCGATGACAGCCCACCCGACCCGAAGGCGCGGGCGACCGCCGGCCGAGCTCGTCGGTTCTTCTCGACGACCGCGCGCCAGCACCACGAGGACGAGGAGCGGCACGTCTTCCCGCAGTTGCAGGACAGCGACGATCCGGAGATCGTGCAGGCCGTGCTCAGGCTGCAGCAGGATCATCATTGGATGGACATCGACTGGCGTGGACTCCGGGCCGGTCGCTCGCCGGCATCGCCGGCGACCAGGGCGGTCACGACCTCGCGGCGCTGCGCGAGGGCGTGGAGATCTTCACCGTGCTCTCGAACGAGCACATCGCGCTCGAGAATCGTGCATCTACCCGCAGGCCAGGCAGCGCATGCCCAGCGCCGAGCGGCAGCAATGGGGCGAAGATGGCCAAGCGCCGCCGCGTCCGCTTCGCCAGCGCCGGCAGGCGCTGCCGGGAAGCGACAGTAGCCGGACCGCGGCGAGATCGTCCGTCCGATGCTGGTTGCTCCTGACGCTTGCCCACCGCTCGCATCGCCTTCGTCATCTCGGCCGCATCGGCATCCCAATAGGTCTGGAATTCGGGCGCATCGAGATACTCGATCGGGCTGCCGGCCTGCCGGCGATCACCTGGCGCAGCGTTGGCGTCGGCGGCGACCTTGGCCGCCGCGGCGCGCAGCTTCCTGATCGCGTCGTCGGGCGTTCCGGTCGGAACGACCAGTGCCGACCACTGGGCGAATCGGACCGGGTAGCCGAGCGCCAAGCTGGGATCTGACCTTCGCCGAGGGAGAGGCGCGTCGTCGGGGCGAGATGCCGTGAAACCGCGTTGGAGGGAACGCTGCCCACGGATCCGCGTGCTTCACAGTCTTTGCGTGAGCGTCAGTTTCTCGAAGTCTCTAACTGAGGAGCCCTCGCCCGTGTCGCGCCGCGCTCAGTGCTCGACCCCGGCCGCGCTCAGCGCGCCGGGTAGTGCCTACAAGCTAGGATCCTCCGTCCGGGTTGCCGCTGCCAGCACCGTGACCGTCAGATTCGGATCGGCGGCGATCTGCGCCTCGGTGAATCGGATGTCCAGATGCTTTCCTTCGCTGTACAAGCGGGTCTGCACGCCGTAGTAGGGCGATGCCGAGTTGGACGACTGGCCTTGAACTTGGATCTGCTTGCCGACCGGGACCGTTGGGAGTGAGTTCCACCCAATAGACGAAGCTGCTGCCACCGACCCCGGTGTCCGCCCAGCCGTTCGCGCCCTGAGAAGGCGTCGACGTAGAGGGCCTGGAAATTGGGTACGCCTCCGGGCAGAGGAATCCGCTCGGTGCCGAACAATGCGTACTGGTAGCCGCGCATGGCGGCGTTGATCGGTATGCCGTTGTCCGCCAGGTCGTTGACCGCACCGTACAGTGCGTCACGCACCAGCGTCGACTTGTTCAAGCCGCGAGGCGTTCCAAGCGGGTCTGCGGGATTGAACGCCACGGTGAAGAGAGTCAGGGAGGCTGCGGAGCGTTGGCACCGCTGCGTTCGGCAAACCGACGGTAGAACACTGCGCCCGGATCGTCGAGGCTAAACGTGCCACGCCAGGCCGCGAGCGCCGCGCAGCCTTCCGCCATCCTGGCGGGCGCGCCCGCCTGCAGACCTTGACCTGGTCGCGAAATCGACCGGGTCCGTGCTTCCACAGTCGACCGAAGTAGTCGCGTCCGTCAAACGTCTTGCTGATGAACTGGTCCAGCGTGAACCCCATACCGGGAAGACCGTCGGTGCCCTGAAGTCGTTCTTCGATCATCTGGATTCCCGCATGCGTCCGTTGGTTGTGGCGCGCTCCCTCAGGCCCGAAAAGCGACGGATAGCCGGTCAGCGGCTGCCGCGGGTTGGTCAGCCAATGAGAGCCGTTCGCGTTGAAGGTGTAGTCGAAGCGGAACTGGTGCGGCATCTTCGATGGCGGGAACACACCGGAAACGGTGCCTCGGGATCCACCAGCGGCGCACCGCCACGCGGCTTCCGTCGAGGACCCGCCGCCGACCGCACAGTCCGTCTGCATCTGATTGGTGACGTAGGGCAGCGGCGTCGGAACCGGAACGGTAGGCGCGGCCGCTCGGAGTCCGCCGCGGCGCTGTTGATCCAGGCGACGCCCAGGGTCGCGCGGTCGGCGGCGTGGATGTCCTCCACGCTCTTGGCCTGGCTGTACAGGTGCCACATGTTCAGGCCCGAGAGTTTCAGCGGGCTGTGCTTCCAGGTGTACGCGAACTGGGTGGTCAGGGCCGGGCGACGGAAGCCGACACGGTGCCGAACATGGTCTCGTAAAAGGTATGCGTGTACGGTTCGACCGCACCCGCCGCGTTGCGGACCTGCACCGTCACTGTCGTGGGCACCATTTCGTGCCTGACGCCGTCGACCGTGTAGCTGGTCGGCGAACCGGGCACCAGGGTCAGGCGGTAGCGCACGCCATTGGTAACGGAGCCAGCCGCCGAGGTGGCAGCCCATCCGACCTTGTCGTTGTGCCCGATGCCAATCACCGGGCTGGCGCCGAAGGTCATGCCGTTCACGTTGAGCCGCCCTGGGATCGTGAGGTGCGCCGCGACCATGGCGTCGGCGGTCTGCCACTCCAATGCGGGTTGGAGAGCACCATGCCGTTGCCGCTCTGCGTCGCCTGCTTGCCCAAGGCGATCATGTTGCTGGCCGTGATCGGCGGAGCAACGACGTCGGCCTGCACCGCCGCCGCCTTGTTTAGAGAGTTTGCCGTGACGGTCGGCGGGACAGCGGCAAGAAAGCCCGGAGCTCGTTTCGCACCGCCGTCAGCATGTCCGCCCAGAACGTGGCGTTGAAGTAGAGGTCACGTTCCGTGATCGGTCGGATCCAGTCCGCGCCCGCGCATCGCGGATCGGTCAAGACAAAGTTGACTTCTTTAAGGTAGCGGTTGTAGCCGGCGACGTAGCCCCGGACGAGGTCACGCACCTCGGGCAGCACGCCCGTGGGTCCCGTGCTCTGCAACAGCTTCTCAAGCCAGCCCTCGTCAATGAGTTTCTGGAAATACAGGTCGCTGGCAAGGTTGCCGTCACGCGCATCAAACGGGAAGTCTTGGCCCGGCCGACCCAAATCGCTTTGCAACTTCGGCACCGACTGTCAGCCACCGCCCCGACATGGCACAGGCGTGATCCGATGCCCACACGTAGCCAAGTCCGTAACCGGCGCCGGCATAGTCATTGGCCTTCACATGCGGGACTCCGCCGGTGGTTCGCCTGATCTCCGCCTGAAATGTCGCCTGCTCGCCGTCGTCGCCGCCGCACTGTGCAGCCAGGCGGTGCAAATGACACCTGTCCATGCCGTGGGCCTCGCCCAGCGCATCCTTCCTCCGACGCCCTCATGAAGGTCGTCTTCCATCCGCTCCTACTTGCGAGGCGGTACAACCGGCAATTCCCGGTCTGTGCTACTCGGAACTGTCACGGACATCAATGTCTCCTCGGATTCGTGCTCGCCCTCGGGCTGAGTTGGCGTTGCCCCTGTTCATCCGTCTACCGACCGTTCGGTCGGCGAGTCAAAAGCGCGGTATCAGCAGCTCCACTGCCGCAAATCGATTGGAGAAAACCCTGGCGCCTGAGCAAGCCCAGGCCTCAGCTTCACCGTCCGCGAAAGCGAGCAAACGGTCGCGCTGTCGCGCAATACGAATGCCCGTGCGTGGGGCACGCCTGCCGCTATGCGCTTGACGATGAATAGTCTCTTCTGACGAGTCCGCTCAACGGAATCGAGCAAGGTTCCCGTCGCTGCTCCGCCTGCCTGGTCGAGAGCCGCTACTGGGAGGGGTTCCGCGCTTTGGCCAGGAGGAGCTACTGGTGACGGCCGCTTCCGGACCCAGCTGTCCATTCCTGTTATCGCGCAGTCGGTCAAGTCGATCCGGTAAACCCTTGCCGCGGTGCGGCTGAAAATGGCCGTTTTCTCGGTGTCCGAGGCTCCGACCAGCATACGCTTGAAGGCGTTCCAGAGACTGGAGTAGCCGATTCCCATCTTTCGACGGGAAGCTGCTCTCCACCATGCAACGGTCGGCTCCGAGCACCAGCTCGACGCACGTCGTCACGTAGGGTTTCCAGAGCTTCGCCAGTTCCTCTGACGAAGCTGGCCTGTCGCTCTTGCCGTAGTCATGAGGCCGCCAGCCGCATCATTACGCCGCCAAGCTTCACCGAGACGTTCGGGCACTTCGCAAGCTCGGTCATGCCCGCCTTCCAGACGCTGAAGACCTCGGCCTGCTGGCCGGTGTAGGGAGCCGTACCGAGGGGCCGCCCATGTGGCACATCACGATGTTCGCATCGGGGCAGGACCGCGCCAGATCGACCGCGTCGGCCAGCTGAGGGTGGAAGACCCACGCGTCCAGCGACAGGCCGTACGCGAAGTCAAGCGCCTGAGTCCGGCGCGAGCTCCGGCCGCTGGTACAGGCCTGGACCCGGGCTGGTGTGGCTGTTGCCGATGACAGGACTGGCGTCCCATCCGGCCGCATGTCGAACGCCCTTGAAGCGCCCTCCTCCGGCCGCGATCTGCGCCTCGAGCACCGGGGCGCACCCGATCGCCGAGCGTCAGGTCCGCGAAGCCGACGATCCCGGCGTTGACCCGCGTGGTCCCATAGATTCCGCTATCGCTCATTGCTGCGACCCCGGCGCAGAACTCGACCTCGCCGACCGGCTTCATCTCCTTCGGGCCGCGCGCCCGGTACATTGCACTGGCATTCGTTGAAGACCGTCGCAACGATGTTGTGGCCGCTCGCGACGTCCTCCAGGAAGTCGTGCAGCAGGTACCGAAAGCCCGGCAGGTCCCACAGGTGATGGTGGGTGTCGATGATCGCGAGGCCCGGTTCAATGACCAGCTCGGGCGCCGCCTTGGCGAGCCATTGAGCGTCAGGAAGATAGACCTTGCCGAACTTGGTCGGCTGGGTCGGATCGCGTTTGGCCTCGAACATGCCGCCGAGCATCGGCTTGTCTTTGCGGCCCTCGTCGGAAGCGTTGCTCATTGCCTTCTCCTCGTCATGGGGTTGTCGCGCGTCGGCTCCGCTTCAGGGCATCAACACGATCTTGCCGATGTGCTGACTCGACTCCATCAAGCGATGAGCGTCGGCCGCCGCCTCGAGCGGAAACGTCCGCTGGACCATCGCAGAGAGCCCCTCGCTCCCAAAGAGCGGCCAGACGGTCTTCTCGAGCTCGGCGCAGATCCGACCCTTTTCGACGATGCTGCGCGACCGCAGCGTCGATCCGGTGATCGTCAGGTGGCCGATCAGGACCTTGTAGAAGTCGATGGCGGCCAGACCGCCCGTACGGCCAGCAGCAACGAACACCAGGCGCCCCTCGCGCTTGAGCAGATCGACTTCGCGGGCGATGTAGTCGCCACCGACGATGTCGAGAATGACGTCGACGCCGCCGCAGAAGTCTCGGGCAACGACAGCGAAATCCTCGGTCCGATGGTTGATCGCCCGATCGGCACCAGGCGGACGCAGACGCTGCACTTCTCTTCGCTGCCCGCGGTCGCGAGCACCTGGGCGCCGACGGCCTTGGCCAGCTGGATCGCAGCGACGCCGATGCCACTGGTCCCGCCCTGGACCAGCACGGTCTCGCCGGCGGCGAGGCGGCCGCGCTCGAACAGGTTCGTCCACACGGTGCAGTAGGTCTCGGGCAGGCCACCGCGCATCGACCAGGGGCACGCGCCCTCTGGGACCGGCAGGCATTGGGCCTCGGGGGCGACCGCATGCCCAGCGTAGCCGCGACCGATCAACAGCGCACACACCCGATCGCCGATACGCCAGCGACGGGTTCCTTCACCACCAGCGCCACGACCTCGCCCCGAGACTTCAAGCCGGGAATATCGGTCACGGATGCCCGGCGACATCGGGTACACACCCTCGCGTTGCATGACGTCCGCCCGATTGACGCCAGCCGCGGCGACCACGATCAACACCTCGCCCGCTCGGGGAGACGGCACCAGCCAATCGTCGACGACGCGCAGAACCTCGGCCGGGCCGGGACGGTCGATCAAGACCGCTCGCATGCGACTCGGCAGACTCATCACCCGCGCCCCGCTCTCGAGCGAAGGATCAGCCGCCGGACCGCCGGTCACGACTTGTCCATCGCCGTTGTCCGCGACCAGCACTGCGCCATTGACGATAGCTCGCGCGCGCGAGAGGGCATACACGATGAGGTCCGCCATCTCGTCGGCCTGAGCCCAGCGCGTGTCGAGCATCGCCCTGATTGGCGGTCCACTTCAGCCGTTCAGTTTCGGCCTCTGCGTCGTCGAGCGTCCGCTTGACGAAGGTCTTCTCCCACAGGGCGTAGCGTTCCGGCGTGTACACGTAACCCGGGACGACGCAGTTGACGCGAATCTTGAACGGCGCGAGCTCGCTCGCGAAGCACTCGAAGGCGGATCTCCGCCGACTTGGCCGGCCCCGTGCACGACGACAGCATCGGCGCGCTCGTGACGCGAATGCCGGTCGCGCCGCTGACGTTGACGATCAGAGCCGCCGCCCTGCTCCTTCATGGATCGGCACGATTCGCTGACAAATCCGGAACTGGGCGAAGAGTTGATCGCCATTCCTGCAGCAGGCTCGTCGTCGGTCACCTCGAGGAAGGGCTTGTAGATGCCGGTGCCGGCGTTGTTCACCAGCGAGGTCGATTCGCCCGCCCATCTCGCCGCGAACAAAGGCCGGCAGCCGCTCGATCTCCGCCGAGGCTGGTGACGTCGAAGAGGCAAGGTGCCTACTTTTGCGCCGGTCGCCTTCTCGATCTCCGCTGCGGGCTTCGGCAAGCGCATCGGGCCGACGAGCCGCGATCCAGACGCGCGCGCCTTCGCGCGCCAGCGCGTATGCCGTCGCCAGGCCGATGCCTTGCTACGCCAGTCACGAAAGCATGCTCACCGTTGATGCCGGAGATCCGCGATCCGTCTCCTTCAGTGAATCAGCGACGTTCGGTCGCCAGCGCGAGAACTCGCGGGTCGCCAGGACCGCGACTTGCCGTCGACCGCCGCAAACACCGCCTCTGCCAGCGAGGTGCCGGTCCCTTGCGGCCTGCCAGCTGGCGACCATGCGTCGCTCGATCAAGTGCGATTGCCGTCGGGCGGTCGTGGAACACGCTGGGCGCGAGGCGCCTCGGACGCGCTGCGGGTGGCGCTCGTGCCGTCGTCGTCGAGCTCGACGGTGACGTCCAGCATCGTAGGGACCGCCATCGTCATCGGGAACGATCTCCACCAGCGGCACCAGACGCAGGATGTCCGGGTCTTGCCGGTGATCCTGCGGCTTGTCGCGTACTCGAGCTCGCCGTAGACCAGCATCGCCGCGGCCGAGAAGGTCGTGCTCGCGAGCGCCTGCACGATCCGCTCGAACGGACCGCGAAAGCTGGTCCCCGGGCACTCGGCGTAGTGGCGCCAGAACTTGACGATCACCTTGCGGATACGGCGCGGGTCGATTCCGGAATCGTGCAGAAGCTTGGCCGCGATCACTACCGACATGTTGTCGCCGAGCGTCGCGAACGGCTTGGCGCAGACGCCGAGAATCCCTTCGATCGCCGGCGTCTGCGCCCGCACTCGATCGGCGTCTCGGTCAGACTCGGCAGCGCGCGCGCCAGACCCTTTCGGCCCTCAGGCCTTGCGGGGAACCGAGCACGCCGCGCTGGGCGAGGCTGCGCCGCCAACAATCCGCCCCAGGCCGCATGGCCGACCTGCAGGCGCCACTCGTCGGAACCGCTGCCGACCGGCTCGAGCACGCCGCCCGTGATGCTCGAAGCGATACCGATCGCATTGGCCGACTGCACCGGATCGAGCGCGAGCATCGCGCAGCGGTCGCCGCCGCACCGATCGTGCCCAAGGTCAGGCTGGTGCGGATGCCACGATCGATCAGCGCCCGGGCGATGCGTTCCTTGGCGCCGAGCCAGGTCGTGGCGCTGTAGCCGACGGCAATGCCGTTGAGCATCGTGCTGAGGGGCGCGTCGGCGAGCTCACCAAGCGCGGTGGCGACCGGAATGATGAACGAGCCCGGGTGCGTCCACGAGTCGTTCTCGGAGTCGTCATGGAACTGGGCGTGGACCGCCACCGCATTGGCGAGCACCGCATCAGCCAGCCCGACCCGGGCGCCATCGACCCAAACCCGCGCCGATCGCGACTGATCTGAGATCGGCTGCACCACCGCCCTGACCGCGGCGGCCGTCCGCTCGTTCTCGGCAAGCAGTTGCCAGGCCGATGCCGTCGAGCAGGCACATCGCGGGCCTTGTCGGCGACGGCGGTCGGCAGCGGCTTGCGGCCCCAGTCGCTGGCGAAAAGGCCCAGACAGCGCGGTCGGTTGTTCGAGGTCCATGTCAGGCAATCTCCAATGGGGCGCGGGGTTACAGGTATTCGTCGGCCAGAGCGATGTCGCGGATCTCCGGCAACGGGTCCGCTGCGCCGCCACCTCGCCGCCGCGCATGACATAAGCGCGGTCCACCAGCCGGAGCGCCGGACGCGCCATTTGCTCCGTCATCAGGATGGTGGTGCCGCGCTGCTGCGGTTGACGGATCGCCTCGCTGATGCGGGTTGATCCACACCAGCGCCAAGCCGAGGAACGGTTCGTCGAGCGGTAGCAGTTTCGGAAAGTGGATACCGCCTGGCAAGCGCGACGATCTGCTGCTCGCCGCCGCTCACACTGCCCTGCAGGCTGGGACCCGCGCTCGGACAGCAGCGGAAATGCCTGGCGGATCCACTGCAGGTTCGCCTGCGCCTGAGATGCCCGGCAGGCGGGCAGCGCCCGACAGCACGTTTTCGGTCACCGTCAGCGATCCGAACACGCGCCGCCCTTCGGGCGAGTAGCCGATCCCCAGGGCGTGCGCGCGACGCGCAGGAGACCTTGGACAGGTCCTTGCCGTCGAAGGTGATGCGCCCCGACTCGATCGGCACCAGGCCGATCACGGCGTTGATCAGGCTCGATTTGCCGGCGCCATTGGAGCCCACCTAACAAGCACTGATTCGCCCTCTCCGGACCTCGATCGAGGCCTCGCGCAGTGCGACGATTCCGCCATAGCGGACGCTGACGCCGTCGATGCTCAGCATGATTCGTCCTTCGCTCACGCCGATGCTAGGCCTCGATGACTTCCTGCCGCGACAGGGACGTCGTCGGGAGGCCCCGATGCCAGCAGGCGGCCCGCCTCCAGGAACCAGGATGTGCGGGCACGAGGCGCCGGATCAACTCCATGTCGTGTTCGACGATCAACATCGCCGCAGCCGAGGATCGATCGCGCGTGCGTGACGAAGCGGTCGATGCGAGGGCGCTCGCGTCGCTCCAGACCTGCGGCAGGCTCGTCGAGCAGCAGGAATCGGGGTCGGGCAGCCAGGGTCATCAGCAGCCCGAGCATCTTCTGCAGTCCGTACGGCAGCTTGTCGCTCGGCTCAGTCGAGGTGATCGGACAGTCGGAACTCCTGCAGCAGCGAGGTCGAGGCCGATGTCGCTGGAGGAATCGCTGGCGCTAAATCGCGCCGCGCGTTCGAGATTTTCCCGGGCGCTGGCGCTGCGGAACGTGTTCGTCTGCTGGAAGCTCCGCACCACGCCCTTGCGGCTGATCGCATGAAAGGGCTTCGCCGTGACATCGGCGGCGCCAAAGCAGAACCTGGCCGGATGTCGGCGGCAGCATGCCGCAGATGACGTTGATCAATGTTGTCTTGCCCGCGCCGTTCGGACCGATCACGCCGGGAGAACCTCGCCTCGAGGACAGACGCGAACGAGATGTCGTCGAATACCCGAACGCCGCCGAAGCGCATCGAAAGACTCCTGACGCTCAATGCCGCCTCTGCGCGAAGCGCCGTCGGTGCACCGTCGGGGACGCGCTTGCGTCGTTGCTCATACCCGTCTGGCGCTGGGCAGAGCGCCCGTCCGACTGAACGACGCGTTGGCGCAAGCTGCGCAGCAAGCCGCCCGCCGGTGCCGACAAGTCCGCCCGGAGCAAGCGTGACGACCAGGATGATCCAGCAATGCCGAACAGTCCGGCCGAGTACTGTCCCCGACTGCTGAACAGGTTCGACATCCAGACCAACAGGCCACTGCCGACGACCGCACCGAGCAGCGAGCCGCGACTTCCGACTGATCGCAGTGAAGGCGATGTAGTTGACCCCGGAGAACGAGCAGAACGAGCCTCGGGTGCGCGGTGAGAAGCATGTTGACCAGGGCGAAGCCGCCCATGCCGGCGACTCCTGCCGCGACGATGAAGCCGATCGTGCGATAGCGCCAGACGACGAGTCCCAGGCTCTCGGCGAGAGTCTCGTTCTCTTCGATCGCGGCGAACTCCGGCCGGAATCGCTGGGTCACCGCGAGCGTGATCAGGGTCCGCGACGATGGCGGTACCCAGGGTCACGAAAACGACTCATGCGGTTCGTCGCCAACTCAGCCAAACAGCGTCACCGGCGGGGACGCCGGGATGCCGGTCGAGCCGCCGGTCAATGTCGGCGTCTCGAACAAGCGCGAGCGACATGATCTCGTTAGCGAAGACGAAGGTGACGAGAACCAGTAGACGCGCCTTCAGGCCCGCAACACCAGGGCGCCCAGCGGCAACGCCACCAGTGCGGGTACCGCAAAGCTGAGGGCCAACAGCGGCATCACTGTCGGTCGCCCCCGCTTGGCGGCGATCGCCGCTGCGTAACCGCCGATGAGCCATGAACGCCGGCACGGCGAACGACGCGCAAGTCCATCCGCAGCATGATGTAGACGCTCAGGGCCGCGATCAGGCCGATCAGCACCTGGTTGGTCAGCGAGTAGTAGAACTGGTTCGTGCTGAGGAGGGGCACGAGCGCCAGTGGCAAGAGGAGGAGCACGCCCCACGTATCCTGACCGAGCCTGCACCCGGGACGCTCACGGGTCAGGCCCTTCGGGCGACGCGGCCCATCAGGCCGGTCGGGCGGACGACGAGGATCACGAGGACGAAGACGAACAACGCCAACGCACCCTTCGAGCCGCCGGAGATAGACGCTCGAGGTAGGCCTCGAAGACGCCGACGACGAAGGCGGCGATGGTCGCGCCGCCGATGCTGCCCAGCCCGCCGAGGATCACGACCATGACGGTGACTTGGCGAGGACCGAGAGTCGCCGACGTGCGGATCCAGCGCGAGGATGGGTGTGACCAGCGCCCCGGTCAGGCCGGCAAGCCCTGTGGCCAGCGCGAAGGCCATCGGGAAGAGCCGTGCCGGATGCAGTCCCTGCGCGCTGGCGACGGCGCGGTCGTGCGGCCATCGCCCTAGAGCGCCACGGCCGAAGCGCGTTCGATACATCAGCAGATAGATGGCGCCGATGACCAGAGGTACAGACGACAGAAAACGATCAGGTTCGCGTACGGAACATAGAACCCAGTGCCCGCAGGAAGGATGCCGGCGACGGGAAAGCGGAATTCCAGGTGGCTCCGGACCGAAGATGGCGGTGGTACCGCTCGTCATGATCAACGTGACGCCCAGCAGATCATCATCGTCCTTGGTGATCATTGACGCGCGGCTCGACCGGGGTACGTCGACGGCGTAGCCGAGCGCAGCCGCAGAAGAGCGTCGCGAAGACAACGGCAAGGGGAACGGCAGGCCGAGAAAATGCGACAGCGAATACGCCGCATAGCCGCCGACGATGTAGAAGCCCCGTGCGAAAAGTTGATCACCCCGAGGATGCCGAAGATCAGCGTGAATCCCAGGCTGAGCAGGGCGTACTGCGTGCCCAGGCTCAGCCCGATCAGGCCCGTCGAGATGATGCCGTCCATGCGACTTGTCGAGCGGCGACTACTTCGCGCCCGACACGTCGAGTGTGGTCACGCCAGGTGTTGCGCCGTCGACGACCAGGCCCATGCCGACCGGGAAGGCCAGTTCCTGGCTGACGCCGAAGTTCGACTGACCCGGCCACACGCCCTTGCCCAGATACGGGTCCTCGGGCGAGAGCTTGCGCAGCGCGGCGGCGATCTTTTCGGCATCGCTATCCGTTCCCGCGGTGCGACCGCCTTCAGCGCCATCCGCGTTGCCGCCGCCGAGTGAACATCGGTGTGGTTGTCCGGCGCCGCGGTCTTCACTGACCGCTGGTATTCGGTGAGCATCGCCTTGACCTTCGGGTGCGTCGATCGCGACCAGTTCGAGCCAGTAGAAACCTTTGATCTTTTCGACCCCGCCGGCGGCGCGGATGATTTCCGGAGTGCCGGGTCCGCCAAGGCGCCCGATCACGACCGCTGAAGCCGGCTTCCAGCAGCTGCTTGACCATCGTCGCGGCGTCGCTCGGGTGGCGACGACGCGGTGTCGACCGCATCGGGACGCACGTTCATGATCCGGGTGACGATCGGTGCAAAGTTCGTGGTGCCGCGCTGGTAGTACTCTCGGTGGTCTTGATGCCGTTCGCCTTGTACGTGTCGGCGTTGACGCTGGCCACGTCGGTGCCGCCCTGGTCATTCGGCGCGACCACGACGACCGAGGTGATCTTGAGCGCTCCTGGCCGCCTTGACCAGCGGCGGCGCCCGACGACGGGACCGGCCAGCTGGTGGAAGGCCAGAGGGCACTGCGTACCAATCGCGTCCTTGGCGTACGAGCTGTCGAAGGTCAGCTGCTGGTTGCGGTTGGCGACAGGCTTGATGCCGGTTGCCTCCGGCGAGCCCACCGGTCCGATGATCACCTTGACGTTCTGACTGGCCGGAAGTTGGCGCCGGCAGCCGCTCCATCGGCCGTGTACTTCGTGTCATAGGTCAGCACCGTGACCTTGCACCTTGCGGTTGCCAATCTGCAGGCCCCCGGTTTCGTTGACCGCCGCGGCGACAAATCCGCCCCGGCCTTCATCGCGATGCCCCACGCTGCGGCACCGCCCGACATCGGGCCGAGCGCGCCGATCTTGGTCTCTCGCAGTCCTGCGCGCCAGCCGGCATGGCGGACATCGCAGTGATGAGCAGCAGCCCAACCAACAGCGGCGGCTGGGTGATACGGTCTGAAATTCTTGACATCTCTGTCTCCTCTGAGTTTTGGCCGATGACAAATTCAATTCCGCCGCGACGTCCAGGCATGGCCGCGGCAACCAACTACATGCCGATCAGGTCGGCCATGTCGATCGCGTTCTTGACGATCCGGACGATCGCCAGCATCGATCATTTCGCCGTTGTAGGTGACCGCGCCGAGGCCTTTCGCTTCCGCCTCGCGATAGGCCTTGGTCATCGCCCGCGCCGAGTCTGACCGCCGCCCGCTTGGGCGAGAAAGCCTCGCGCGCTGGCGCGATCTGTGCCGGATGAATCGCCCACTTCGCCGACCATGCCCGAGCAATTTGACCCGTCGGCATTCCTCGGCGTACGAGGCCGTGTCGTTGAAGTTGCCCATCGGGCCACGATCGCGTCAGATGCCGTTGGCACGCGCGGCGATGGTGATCTTGTGCCGGCCGTAGTGCCAGATGTCGCCGGGGTAGCCCGACGGCCCGCCGATCGACGCCAGGTCAATCCCTGCAAGCCGAGTAGTCACCGACGCCGTAGATCAGCGCCTCGACGCGCCGGGGCGACGAGCGTGCGATCTCTCGACGTTCATCATCGCCTGACTCTCCTCGATCAGCACCTCGATGCCGATCCGGCGGTCGGTCTTCAGCTTTTCTCGAGCTGCGAGAGCAGCGTGTCGATGAAGAGCACGTCGCTGGCCCTGATGTACCTTCGGGATCATGATCAGGTCGAGGTGCTGGTGGGCACCTCCGACCACCTCGATGACGTCCTCGAACGCCCACTCGGTGCCGAGGTCGTTGATGCACGCAGGTCGTCTTGCCAGGTCCAGTCCAGCTCCTTCAGCGCTGCGACGATCTTCGAGCGTGCCGCAACCGTTCGCATTGGGGGCAAGCCGCATCCTCGAGATCCAGGAAGACCATGTCGGCCTTGCTCGCGGCCGCCTTGGCCATCATCTTCTCGTTCGGCCCGGGACGGCGAGTGCCGACGCCGCAGGCTCTTTCTCTTCTGTGACATCGACCTTCTCCTTGCTGTGTTCAACCGACCACCCGCCGCTCACGCAGCGATTGCAGCTGTTGCGCGCTGTTGCCGATCTCCGCGAGCAGCTGCTCGGCGTGCTCCGACAGCAGTGGGCGCGCCGCGATACCACCAGGGTCTCGCTCATCTTCACCGGCACGCCGGCCACCGCCATCCGACCCGATGCGCCGGGATGCTCGGAGCTCGACCAGCATGTTCCTGGCGCTGCAGGAATGGGGGATCCTTGGCGATCTCGGCCACGGTGTAGACGGGGCTGAACGGCACCTGGCCGCCGAGCTCCACGAGCAGTTCGCTCTTCGTGCGCTGCAGCGTGAACTCGGAAACGATGCCGTAGACGAGGTCGGAGTGCTCGCGGCGGAGCGCCTCGGTCGTGAGACGCGGGTCGGTTGCCATCTCCGGCCGGGAGATCAGCTTGCACAGCTTGGCCCCAGAGCGCATCCGTGTGGCAAGCCGGCCCGTGCGATGTGCCCCGTCACTTGCACGGGACGATTCCGAACGGTGTCAGGAAAGGGTGTCGCTGCCCCTCGGGCTTGGGTACTTTTTCTGCTCGTAGGAGTACTGGTAGACGATTCGCTCGCATAAGGCCAGCACGCTGTCGACCATCGAGACGTCGACGAACTGCCCCTGTCCCGTCTCCTTCGCCCGGTAGACCGCCGCAGGCGCACCGAAGGCGCACAGGATCGCGGGGACGATGTCGCCCACGCCGGGCTCGATCTTCGTCGGCTCCGTCGCGGACTCGCCGGTGATCGCCATGACGCCGCCGAACGCCTGCGCGCATCGACGTCGTAGGCCGGCCAGTCGGCATAGGGGCTCTTGCCGGTGCGCCAGTCGCCGAAGCCGCGAATGGTGGCATAGACCAGCCTGGGATTGACGCTCGTGCAGAGTCTCATAGGACCAGCCCGAGGCGATCCATGACGCCGCCGCGGTAGTTCTCGACCACGGCGTCGGCGTGCTTGACAAAGCCGCATCACGAGGTCCGCGGCCTTCGGGCTGCTTGAGGTCGATGCGCGATCGACTTCTTGTTGCGGTTCACCGAGGCGAAGTAGCCGCCGAAGGCGTGCAGCTTATCGTCGGCGTGGTAGGGGCCGATGATGCGCGTGGTCGCCATCGAGCGGCTCGACCTTGATGACCTCGGCGCCCTGGTCGGCCAGCAGCATGGTGCAGAAGGGGCCCGCCAGCATCTGCGTCAGGTCGACGATGCGGACTCCGTCCAGGGCGCCCCGAGGGCCGACCGTGCGGTCACCTCGTCTCCCCAGTGGCTGCGCCGCTTGATCAGCACGGTGCGCTCGCCCTCGAAGACGTGCTTGTCGTCCTGGTTCACGCCAGTGGTGCCTGAAGCGCACGATGCCGGCGTCGGGCTGCCTGGCGTCGGTCTTCTCCAGCACCTCGGTGTAGCAATAGAGCGTGTCGCCGTGATGGACCGGCGCCTTCAAGCGGATCTTGTCCATGCCGAGCTCCATCAGCGCGTTCTCGGCGGTGTCCTCGGCGGCCAGGCCGATGCACATCGAGATGGTGACGCCGCCGAAGCCCAGCCGCTTGCCCTACGGGCGTCGACTTCATCAGGTGCTCGTTGAAGTGGCCCTCGGCGGTGTTCATCGTGACGTTGGTGATCCACGACCTGCTCGAGCGGCTCGACGGTCTTGCCGCGGGCGTGCTTCAGCACCTCGCCGACCTTGAAGTCCTCGAAGTAGTTGTGCTTGCCGGTCAGCGCCGAGACCTTCATCAGTTCCTTCCGCGGCCGAGCAGGCGATCGGAGATGATGCGCTTCTGGATCTCCGACGTGCCCTCGAAGATCTTGGTGAGGCGGGCGTCGCGCCAGTGGCGCTCGACGGCGTGCAGCGTGGTGTAGCCCGCGCCGCCATGGATCTGGATGCCCTCGCTGCACACGCGCTCGGCCATCTCCGAGGCGAACAGCTTCACCATCGAGGCTTCCTTGTCGCAGCGCTGGCCGGTGTCGATCTGCTCGCAGACGAAGTAGTTGAGCTGGCGCGCCGCCTCGATCTCGGTCGCCATCTCGGCGATCTTGAAGCGGATCGCCTGGAAGTCGGAGATCGGCTGGCTCGAACTGCCGGCGCTCGTTGGCGTACGGCGATCGAATCGTCGAGCGCGCCCTGGGCCGAGGCCGATCGCGCGCGCCGCGGTGTGGGCGCGGGCGGTCTCGAGGCCCGACGTGGCGTAGTAGAAGGCGTGGCCTTCCTCGCCGATCATGTCCTGCGGCCTCGACGCGGAAGTTGTCGAAGGCGAGCTCGTAGGTCTTCCAGCCGAAATAGCCGATCTTGGGAATCGGCGCGCCGCTGCAGCCCGGCGGCAGCTCGCCGCGCTTCTTCTCGATGAAGAACATGGAGAGGCCCATGATGGCGCTTGCCCGGCGGCGGCGTCCGAGGTGCGGGCGATGATGATCAGGAAGTCGGCGCCGTCGGCGAAGGTGCACCAGTACTTGTTGCCGCTGATCAGGTAGCTCGCGCCGTCCTTCCTGGCGCGGCAGGAGATGTTGGAGATGTCGGAGCCGGCGTTGGGCTCCGACATGGAGAAGGCGCCGAGGAACTCGCCCTTGGCCATGCGCGGCAGGTAACGCGCGCGCTGCTCCTCGCTCATCATGTGCGAGCCGATCAGGCAGGTTGCCGCGGGCGATCAGCGAGGCGACGCTCATCCAGCCGCGCGACAGCTCCTCGGTGACCAGGCAGTACTCGAAGCAGCCGAGGCCGAGGCCGCCGTATTGCTCGGGATCAGGATGCCGAAGTAGCCGAGCTCCGCCATCTTGTCGCGCAGATCCATCGGGATGTCGCCCTTCTCGGGATCGAGCTTGTTGGCGACGGGCAGCACCTCGTTCAGGGTGAACTCGCGCGCCTGCTCCTGGATCATGCGCCGCTCATCGGTCAGTGTACGACATGGTGGTCACTCGCTCGGTTTTCTGAGGATCCAGGTTCGTCGCGAAGTCGGTCGACCATCTGTTCCTTCTGGTTGAATCCCTTGGTATGCGCCGTGCAGATCGCCTGCTTCGGATCCCTTGTTGAGAGGCGGCTGGCACGGACCGTGGACGTCGCGGTCAGCGTGTCGCCAGGATAGACCGCAGCGTGGTAGGTCAGGGCCGTCGACGACGCCGAGGAACGCGCGCTGATTTTCTGCTCAGGTCTTCGACCGACATGCCACGGTACTACGGTCGCGAACACCAGCATCGGATTGACCTGCGCGCGCGGTGACCGTGCGCGACCGCGCAGACTTTCCTTGTTGAAGATTTACAGCGGATTGAAGTGCAAGGTCAGCGTCGTAAACAGCAGAGGTTGTCGCCCTCGTTGATCGTGCGTCCCCAGCGATGGAGTGAACTCACGCCCGATCTCGAAGTCACACCTCGTACCAGTGGCCCCGCTGTCGCGTATTGATTGGCCTTGCCGCGGAAGTCTGTTTCCGTGGGTTCTCGACTGATTCAGGGTGTGATATCGGACCGAGCATGTCGACCAGGGCGCCGAGCCGCGGCAATCGCTCGGCGTCGGCGGGGATCGTGTGTCCGCGAGGCGCCGAGTGCGGCTGGCCCCGAGGCGAGCGCCGGGGGCGCGTCAAGCTTGTCGAGCAGTCGGCGGGTCTGCCGGTCGAGGATCGGGGTCGGGAACGCCGTCGCTCCAGCTGCGCCGCGGATCGCGGGTTCGACCGTCGACGAGGTGAATCGCCACCTCGCTGCGCGTGATCGGCCAGTCCTGCGATGAAGGTCACTTCAACCTTGTCAGCGCAACGCGACCAGGGCCAGGTCCGCGGCCCGTTCGTCGGTCGGTAGCTGTCGATGTCCGCGGTGTCCACGGCCATGACCTGCGCCAGGCGGCCAGCGGTCTGCAGGCTGAATTTGGTTTCCAGACCGCTCGACGGCCGAGCGATGTGTTGCAGACCGTGGCGGCACCGGCGTCCTGAAGCAGAACAGTGAATCCGCTGCGACGTCCGAAGCGGCGAAGCCATGTTTGGCGCGCAGCGAACAGATGGCTTCGATGGCGGAATGCACGTCTGGTAGCAGGACGCGTGGCGAACAACCTGAACCTGGTTGTCGGGCAGGTTGCGACGACCGACATCCATCCTCGCGAGGTCGGGATCGAGAAGCGGTGTCCGTCTTTGCGTCGCCGCGAAGCCTTGCGGGCACTCGACGACGTCGTGGCGGCTCAGTGAAGCCGCGCGCCGCGAGTTGTGCTGCGAGCAGGCCGCTCTCGCAGGCCTTGCCCGCATGCAGCGGCTGCGCATCGTTCCGAACATCGACTTCAGGCCCGCCGCCTGCGTGCCGGCAACCCGAGCGCTGTCTGCGTCTGCCCTATCTGCCCGAGTCCCAGCAGGTCGCGCGCACGCCGCTGCAGCACCGAATGTTCCGGACCGTGCCGGTGACATGGAAACCGGCGGTGCAGCCGACGACCTGCCAGTGCGACCACCCCGCCAGAGGAGGCAGACGGTTTCATAGCCGGCGACTTAAAGCTGCGATCAAATCCCGCTTCCGCTAGCATCGATGCTCTGCGCGACGCCAGTGGCCGCGGCCAGCACCGCGACGGTCGGATGGCCGGTCATGCGAATGTTGACGTCGTCGTAGTCTGAGCGCGTGCGGAGGCCGCCCGTTCGACCAGGGCCTGCCTGCCGCGCGACACCTGTCCGACCCCGCCCGACCGGGCGCTGCCTGGCCGCCGCCACCCTCTGCCAGAACCCTGATCGACCAGCATGACGACCAGCGGTTGCGTCGACCGCGCGCAAAGGTCACCGTGACCCCGGTCGAGGACGCACTGCCGGGCCACGGTCGGAACCTCCGGCGGCAGCTCCTCGTACCGGATGGGCCCGGAATTCCCTTCCGGCCAATGCCGCCGTGACCGTTTGCGTCATCTCCATTCGTCGGTCGCTCGAGTTGGGGTTGTTCTGCAGTCGCTTTGCGCGCGCGCTGGGCGCGTCACGGGGCGGCGGTGCCTGGTCTCAGGTAAGCACAGAGCGCCACCTTTGAGGTGACGCACCCGGTCGAGAACCGACGATGTCAGGCGCCGCGGGTGCTGCATCATTTCGGCGGGCGCCTTGGCGTAGTGCCGCCCTGCGCGCGAAGTCGCGAAGGTCCCCGTCGAGCGACGCAGGTCCGCACCCTCATGTCGGTCAGAGCCGCAGCAGCGCCCCGTACGAGTCGAGCACGGTGGCGCCGCCTCGACCGCTCGGCCGGTTGCGCGCCAGCATCGTGTTGAGAACGCCCTTCTGCCGGGATCAGCCGCGTCGATGTCATGGCGCAATCAGCCGGCGACGCTCGTTCAGCGTCGAATCCGAGCGGAATCCCGCCGATGGGCGAACCGCCGTCGCGGTCGCTCGAACTCGTCCGTCGGGTGGATCGAGGGTCGTGATCACTTCGGTACCCGGTCGGCGAAGCCGTACTTCGCCACCAGCTCGCGCAGGATGCGCTTACCAGTGCTCTGGTACGATGGTGACGCGGCCGAACGAGGCTGCTGATCGTCGCCGCGACCAGCAGCGCTGTCTCGCATGAGCTGGACGACAGGGATAATTCGACCGCGCTCCTCGCGAGATCCGAGCGCCGGGTCATTGGCGCAAGCATGGTGGCGACCGCGTCGTAGCCAGCCGGCCTCGGCGTCGTGCGGATCGCGTTCTCGACGAACTGTTCCACCACCAGATGGTGCGCCCAGCCGATACCGCGTCGCCTCGACGGGCGCCATGCCGGACGGATGAGCTCCGCAGCACGCCGCCGTGCAGATCGACCTCGAAGTCAGTGCGCCGACCGCCGCGCGCAGCTCGCCGAGCATCGCCTTGCAGCCCGGCGCAGGCGGTCGAGGTCGGTCATGCTCTGCGGTGCCAGATTCGCGTAACGCCATCAGCCTGCGTGCACCTCTGTTTCCCAGCCGGGTTTCGTTGAAAACGCGCGTCAAAACGATGAAACGCTTCACCGCCATGAAACGCTGACACGGGCGTGCCATCGACCTGCTCGGGGTGGACGGCGGGTTTTGAACCGAGGGTCTGTACTCTCATCGGCGCTCAAACGGGACACCAGCCTCCCGGGCAGGGTCAACAGGAAGGGGCAATGGGCAAGCCGACAATTCGAGATGTCGCCGTCGAGGCACGGGTGTCGTTGGGATCGCATCGCGCGTCGCCAATCAGCACAAGGGCGTCAATGCCGACAATGAAGCGCCGCGTCGAGCGGGCCATCAAGAAGCTGAGCTATACACCTGACGCGTCGGCGCAGAGCATGCGCCTGCGAACGACCCGGACCATCCGGGATCCTGATTCGCGACCTCTCCTCGCCGGCCTTTGCGAGCTTCGCCAACGTCGCCCAGAGCATCCTCTTCAAGGCGGGATACGTGCCCCTGATGGCCGGCTACAACGACCTTCCCGAACGCGAGCTCGAGATCCTGCGTGCCTTCGCCCAACGTCGAATCGAGCGGCTTGATCGTCACGATGTCCAACGACACCAATCCTGAGCGTCGCACAGGCGCGCGCCGCGCTGGGGATCCCGACGATCCTGTTCGACCGCGATCCGGAGCTTCGCACCGGACGCGATCGCCATCGATCACCGCGATGGCGTCAGCAGCGCAATGCGCTATCTGTTCGAGCTAGGGCATCAACGCATCGCGCGATCGGCCAACGCCGCGTGCGACCGGGACGAGCGCATTCGTGGCTTCAAGGGAGGCTACGCCGCGGCCGGCATCGCAGCGGACCCGGCACTGATCCGCGCCTCCAGCTTCTCGGCTGAATATGCATTCGCCGAGACCACCGAACAGCTGAAGAGCCGCGATGCGCCCGACCGCCATCATTGTCGGCGGCGTGAACATGCTTCCAGGGGCGCTGCGAGCGATCAAGTCGGCTGGACTGACGATACCCGACGACATCTCGATCGTTGGCGCGACCAATGCGGAGTTGTCCAGAGCTCGTGACACCGGCGATACCGAGCTCCGGGTCGACTACCCCGCAATGGGAAGTGCGGCGTCGGCCCTGATGCTCGGCCGATTGCAGGGCACTGTAGACGGAGGTCCCCGAGTGCTGCGCTTCGAGACTTCCTTGATCAAGCGAGAGTCTTGTGCGTCGCCTCCCGCACGCGCGGCGCGCGGCCGTCCGAATGAGCACGAGCTCGCTGCCAGCTTCGAGGGGAGAGATGATGTCTTCCGACCCATTGCGCCCGCATCCGCTCGGCGCTCTATCTTCCGGCGAGCAATCAACGCGCCATCGAGAAAGTCGCGCTCACTTGCTGCCGACGCGGTGATTTTCGATCTCGAAGACGCGGTCGCGCCGGACATGAAGGCGGCGGCACGTGCGAACCTGGTCCCGGCGTTTGGAAGTCCCCGCCTCACACCACAGCGTTCGAGTCATACGGGTGAACGTGCCCGACTCGCCGTGGATCGACGATGATCTCGGCACGGTCGCCACGTGCAAGCCGGATGCAGTCCTGCTTCCCGAAGGTTTCCGAGTGAGAAGGACTGTCGTCGAGTTCTCGCGCCGCGCGCGAGCATCAGGGCGCCGGAACCAGCGCCGGCGTTGTGGTGCATGATCGAGACAGGCTGCAGGGACTGACCTCGACTGAACGAGATCGTCACGGCCGGGCCTACGCGCCCAGCCGCGGCTCGGTTGCCCGGTCGTCGGTACCAATGACATCGCGCGCGGCGACGGGCGTCTCGACCTCTCGACCAGCGCCGCTACCTGGCGCCCTGGCTGATGAGCACCGTTCTCGTCGCCAAGGAAACGGCGTGTCGGTGCTCGACGGTGCGTGGAATGACTTCAAGAACGTCACCGGGTTCGAAGACGAGACCCGCCAGGGCGCAACTGATGGGCTTCGATGGCAAGACCCTGATCCATCCGAGCCAGATCGATTTCGCGAATGCGGCATTTGCTCCGTCGGCCCAAGCGGTCGAGGAAGCGCATGCGATCGTCGAGGCCTTCGCCGATCCCGTCAACGCCGGAAAAGCCGTCCTCAACATCGGGTGGCCGGATGGTCGAGCTGCTCCATCTGGAGATGGCCCGCCGAATCCCTGGCGATTGCCGCATCGGTTCGGCTGACTGGCAGTCCTTGACAGCGCTAGAGCCACTTGGGCACCTCAAGGCGCGAATAGCTGCGAAGCTTGTCGATCAGGGCACTCGCGTCTGCATCCACGGAGATCGAATGCCGATGGGCGGCGGGCAAGAACTTGGTCTCGACCATGTGGTCGATGAATTGCAGAAGCCCTGGCGGAAGAACCCGCCCGAGTTCAACAGGCCCACGGGGTTTGTCGATCTCCTGAAGCTGGTTCATCGCCCATACCTCCATGAGCTCTTCGATGGTCCCGATCCCTCCCTGGCAGTGCGATGAATGCGCTCGGCGGAGTTCTCGACCATGCGCTCCTTGCGGCGACGCAGGGTGAGCGCAATCTCATGCCGCGTGAGACCCGCGTGCGAATGGCCACGTTGATGCAGGCTTTCGGTGGTGACGCCGTGTACGCTGCCACCGCAATCCAGGGCAGCATCGGCGACAACGCCCATCGAGTCCCTTTGTCGTTCCGCCATAGACGAGGACGATCCCCGCAGTTCCCGGTGCGCGGCCGAGCGCTCGCGCGCCGTCGGCGAACTGGTCCGACGCTCCGCGGTTCGATCCGCAAAAACGGCAATTGTCTTGATCGAACGGATCGCCATTGGTTCGACCATGGGTTCGTGGAACGGGCTCGATTCAGCCGCTACCGGTCACCGTGCGCGCGAACTCGGCGAGACCGCACAGCGATCAGACGATCAAGGTGTTCCTTCAGGATAGTCCGCACCGAGCGTTGCGGCTTCCCAGGCGTCGAAGTCCCGTCGCAGCAGGTCGATCTTCCTGCGAGCCAGCTCCAACGCTGTCTTCCCGAGAAGCAGGCGCAAGGGGCGGCGTGTCAGAAAGTGCGGCATCGATGATTGCTTGAGCTGCCCGCACGGGGTCTCCCGCCTGAGTGACCACTGCGCGCAGCGGTCTGCCTTCGGCGTTCGCCGGAGGTCGCAGCATACGCGTCGATTCGAGTGGCAGACTGCTTGGATCGAGGGTCCGGCCCAGTTGGTGCGGAACGGTCCGGGTTCAACGATGAGCACGTCGTATGCCCAGCGGCTTGACTTCAACGGCCAACGATTCCGAGAGATTCCCTCGACGGCGTACTTCGTGCCGTGGTAGTAGCCGGTCGCGGCAAAGCTCGCGAGACCGCCGATCGACGAGACATTGACGACCAGTCCACCGCGCTGCGCACGCATGATCGGCAGGACGGCCTTGGTCATGTCGACCAGGCCAAAGACATTCGTCTCGAACAGCTCGCTCGAACAGCCGTGTCCTCGCCCCTCCTCGATCGCGGCCAGGTAGCCGTAGCCGGCGCTGACGCGGCCAACGCGTCGATGCGCCCGAATCGCTGCATGGCCTGATCGGTCGCGGCATCGATCTGGTCGCGCCGTGTCACGTCGAGTGGCAGGACGAGCGCGCGATCGGCGCACTCCTTCGCAATGTCGGCCATTACTCTTTGCGAAGGATTGCGCGCCGTGACCACGGCTCTCCATCCCTTTTGCAGCACCAGCTTCGCCAGTTCCCCTGCCGAATCCGGTGGAACAGCCCGTAATGAACCAGACGGGGTCTACTCGATTCATCATGCGCTACGCGACTCCGAAGTGATGGCGTCGCTTCGATGGGATCCAAAGCAAGAGAGCCACCCGCATGCGCGACCCTACTCGACCTTGCCGATGCGCGCGCACCGCCTGCGTCATCACCTGCCGCATCGGCGTCCCAGTAGGTCTGGAACTCGGGCGCGTCGAGGTACTCGATCGGGCTGCCGGCCTTGGCGATCACCTGGCGCACGGTCGGCGTCGGCGGCGACCTTGCGCCGCGGCGGCGCGCAGCTGCTGCACCACGTCGTCGGGCGTTCCGGCTCGGCACGAACAGCGCCGACCATTGCGCGAAGCGCACCGGGTAGCCGAGCTGCGTCAGGCTCGGCACGCTCGGGCAGCGCCGCGAGCGGCTGGTCGCCCCAGTGCGCGAGCGCACGCAGCTTGCCGGCCTGGATCTGCTGCACGACCGTCGACGGGCCGCTCGCGAGCGCGTCGACCTGGCCGCCGAGCAGCGCGACCACCGCCGGGCCGGCGCCGGTGTACGGGATGTGCGTCATGCGAAAGCCGGCCGACGCCTTGAGCATCTCCATCGGCACGTGCATCGTGCCGTAGTTGCCCGAGCTGCCGTAGTTGTAGCTTGCCCGGCTGCGCCTTCGCGTCGGCGACGAACTCCGGCGAGCGTCTTCCACGGCGAGTCGGCGCGCACGACGAGCACCGTCGGGTCGGCGGTGAAGCGCGCGATCGGCTTGAACTGGCTCGAGCTGGTACGGCGGGCTTGCGCTCGAGCATGCTTGTCGGCCTCGGGCAGGATCGAGATCGACGACAGGCTGAGCAGCACGGTGTAGCCGTCGGCGCGGCGCGCGCGACGGCGATGCCGATGCCGAGCGCGCCGCCGGCGCCGGCGCGGTTCTCGACCACGACCGGCTGCTTCAGCTCGCGCGCCAGCGCCTCGGCGACCGGCCGCGCGACCGTGTCGGCGACGCCGCCGGGCGGGAACGGCACGATCATCGTGATCGGCTTGTCGGGATAGGCTCGACTTGCGCGAAGGCAGCTGGCGTGACGAGCGCGAGCGACGCGGCGCGAGCCAGCGCGCGGCGAACAAGGCAGTGTTCGACTCATGGCGCATCCTATACCAGCCGACATGGTACATGCCGCGTCGCTCGCGCTTAACATCGTCGCGAGCCAAGGCGCCAGCCGAGGCATTCAGGAGACGACGCATGAGCCGACCTCGTCGCTTTCGATGCGCGCGGCGCCTGTCGGCGGCCTGCTCGTCTGGCGTGCGCGACGCCGTTCGTCGCCGCAGGACTATCCGCAGCAAGCCGGTGCGGATCATCGTGCCCGTTCGCCGCCGGCGGCTCGGCCGACGTCTACGCCGCTTCCTCGCGCCAGCGCCTGCAGGAGTCGCTGGGCCAGACCTTCGTCGATCGACGACCGGCCCGGCGCGGGCTCGATCATCGGCACCGACGCCGTCGCCAAGAGCCCGCCCGACGGCTACACGCTGCTGCTGATGTCGAACACGCACACCGTCAACGAGTCGCTGATCCCGACCAAGCCGTTCCAGCTGATGCGCGACTTCGCGCCGATCGCGCCGATCAACTCGTCCGACCTGGTGCTGGTCGCGCGCAGCAGCTCTGCCGGCGACGACGCTGCGCCGAGCTGATCGCAGCTCGCGAAGGCCAAGCCCGGCGCGCTGTCGTACGCGTCGTCGGGCCCGGGCACGCCGTACCACATGGCCGGCGAGCTGTTCAAGGCGATGGCCGGCGTCGTCGATCCTGCACATCCCGTACAAGGGCAGCTCGGGCGCGCGCACCGACGTGCTCGGCGGCCAGGTCGACATGATGTTCGACGCCGTGCCGACGATGACCGAGCACGTCCGCGCCGGCAAGGTCAAGGCGCTCGGCACGACCGGCAGCGACGCGCTCGGCCGTGATGCCCGACGTGCCGACGATCGCCGAGGCCGGCGTGCCCGGCTACGAGGCGACGATCTGGCTCGGCCTGATGGCGCCGAAGGCGCACGCCGGCGGCGATCGTCGACCGCCTCAACGCCGAGGTCGCGAAGATCGTCGCCAACCCCGACGTCGCGCACGCGCCTGGAAGGCGCAGGGCGCGACGCCGATGACGATGAGCGTCGACCGAGTTCACGCGCTACCTCAACGACGACATCGTCAAGTGGGCGCACATCGTCAAGGTCTCGGGCGCCAAGCCCGAGCAGTGACGCGCGCGCCGGACTGCGCAGCGCCGGCGATGGCGTCGGTCACTGAACGTCCTGTGCGCCGGCGCCGTCAAGGGCCTGGTGCTGGCGCTGCACGAGCGCTTCGAGCGTGACGCAGCGGCGTCGCGCTGCACGCGACGCTTCGGCGCCGTCGGCGCGATGCGCGACGCGCTGCGCGCGGGCGCGCCCTGCGACGTCTTCGATCGTCACCGAGGCGATGATCGGCTCGCTGCAGGCGAGCGGCGAGGCTGCGCGCGGCTCGACGCGCGTGCGCGATCGGCCGCGTGCGCGACGGCGCTCGCCGTGCGCGCGTGGAGCGACCGCCGCCGGCGATCGACGAGCGCCGAGGCGCTGAAGGCCGCCGCTGCTCGCGCGCCAGCGCGCTCTACTTCCCCGACGCGGCGCGCGTCGACCGCAGGCGCGCACGTCGCCGCGATCGCTCGAGCGGCTCGGCATCGCGCGAGCGCTCGCGCCGCGCCTGCGCATGTTCGCCAACGGCGCGACGCGCCATGCGTGCGCTCGCCGACGGCGGCCGACGCCGGTGCGCTCGGCTGCACGCAGGCGACCGAGATCCGCTACACGCCGGGCATCGTCGCTGGTCGGTGCGCTGCCGGCGCCGTTCGCGCCTGGCGACCGTCTACAGCGCCGCGCGTCGCGACCGTCGCCGCGAGCGACGACCTGGCGCGTCGCTTCATCGACCGTGCTTGGCGGCGCCGAGAGCCGCGCGCTGCGCCGCGCTGCCGGCTTCGACGACGTCGCGCGCCTAGTTGAGCGGCCCGTAGCGGCCGCCGACGCTGTAGCGGCCTGCACCGGTCAGCGCCAGCGCGAGCGCGGTGAACAGGTAGACATCGCCTCGACCTCGAGCGCGTAGCCGCCGTACTTGTTGAGCGAGAGCAGTCGCCGGCGTGCGCCACGAGCACGATCGCGAAGACCATGTTGGCGACGATCAGGAGCGCCGCCGAGCGCGCGTCCAGACGCCGACGATGAGCAGGATCGGCGCGACGATCTCGCCGATGTAGACGCCGTAGGCGAGCACGTCGAGCAAGCCCGCCTTGGTCACCAGCGCCGACGATGAACGCCGGCGGCGGCGGCAGCTTGCTCAGGCCGTGGATCAGGATCAGGACGCCGAGCGTCAGGCGCAGGACGAGCAGCGCCGCGTCGATGCTCGATCGCGCGGGCTTCCGGCGCGCGGTGAGGAGATGGCCATGGGATCTCCTTCGTGATGCTGTGCAGGTGCGGCCGGGGCCGGGTAGCGCGCGAGGATAGCGCGGCGCGCGGCCGATTCCGCCGAGCGGGCCAAACGAGGACATGCGGCTAAGCTCGCTGCTCCAGCCCCGCCGCTCTTTCGCACGCGTGACCGACGACACCTTCAGCCTGCGCAAGATCGCCGTTCCGGCGTTCGGGCCGTCGTTCCTGTTCGGCCTCGGCGAGGGCGCGATCCTGCCGGTGATCGCGCTCGACCGTGCGCCAGCTCGGCGGCTCGGTCGCCCTCGCCGCGCTGATGGTGACGCTGATCGGCATCGGCTCGCTCGTCACCAACATCCCGGCGTCGCTCATCACGACGCGCTACGGCGAGCGCTGGGCGATCGTCGGCGCCGGCGTCTGGGGCGCGCTGGCGATGGCGCTGTGCGTCTTCGCGCTCGAACCTGTGGGCCTTCGGCGTCGGCGTGCTTCATGGTCGGCATGTCGGCCGCCGTGTTCGGCCTGGCGCGCCAGAGCTATCTCACCGAGGCGGTGCCGTTCCGCTACCGCGCGCGCGCGCCTGTCGACGCTCGGCGGCGTGATGCGGATCGGCCTCTTCCTCGGCCCGTTCCTCGCCGCCGCGCTGATCCACGCCATGGGCATCGGCGGCGCGTACTGGGCCGGCGTCGGCGCGCTCGTCGCTCGTCGGCGCTGGTCGCGGTGCGCATGCCCGACCTGCCGGCGCACGCGCGCCTGCCGACGCGGCGGCGCGGCGCGCCGCTGCCGCGCGCCGGCGACCTTGCGCTCGATCGGCGCCGGCCACGCCAGGATCTTCCTCACCGTCGGCATCGGCGCGCTGCTCGTCAGCCGCGGTGCGCGCGTCGCGCCAGGCGGTGATCCCGCTCTGGGCCGAGGGCATCGGCCTCGACGCGCGCGACGACCTCGCTGATCTACGGCCTCGCCGGCGGCATCGACATGCTCGTCTTCTATCCCGCCGGCAAGGTGATGGACCGCAAGGGCCGCGCCTGGGTCGCGGTGCCGTCGATGCTGATCATGGGCATCGCCATGATGCTGACGCCGTTCACGCACAGCGCGTGACGCTGCTGCTCGTCGTCGCTGCTGATCGGCTTCGGCAACGGCATCGGCTCGGGGATGATCATGACCCTCGGCGCCGACTACTCGCCGGTCGCCGGCCGGGCCCACTTCCTCGGCCTGTGGCGCCTGATGTCGGACATCGGCTCGACCGGCGGGCCGGCGCTGCTCTCGGCGGTGACGGCGCTGGTCTCGCTCGCCGCCGGCATCTGGTGCACCGGCGCTGCTCGGCTTCGCTGCCGCCGGCCGTGCTCTGGTACTGGATTCCGCGCACGCGCGTCATCCGGCGCGCTGACGCGCTGGCGCGCCGGCCTGCGGCGTCGCTCTTGCCGCCGCCGCGACCCAGGCGTCGTAGCGCGCCTTGGTCGCGTCGTTCGGCCGGATAGAGGCCGGGCAGCGGCACGCCGCGCTCGACCTCGCGCATGATCCAGCCCTCGAGCCGCTCCTGCTCGACCGCCGCGGCGACGACGTCGTCGACGAGCGCCGCCGGGATGACGACCGCGCCGTCGCCGTCGGCGACGATCGACGTCGTTGGGCATGACGGCGACGCCGCCGCAGCCGATCGGCTCCTGCCAGCCGACGAAGGTGAGGCCGTTCACCGACGCCGGCGCGGCCGCGCCCCGGCACCACACCGGCAGGCCGGTGCCGAGCACGCCGGCGAGGTCGCGCACGACACCGTCGGTGACGAGCGCGGCGACGCCGCGCTGCACCATGCGCGCGCACAGGATGTCGCCGAAGATGCCGGCGTCGGTCGATGCCCATCGCGTCGACGACTGCGATCGCGCCCGCCGGCATCGCCTCGATCGCGCCGCGGGTCGAGATCGGCGACGCCCACGACGCCGGCGTCGCCAGGTCCTCGCGCGCCGGCACGAAGCGCAGCGTGAAGGCGCGGCCGACGCGGCGCTCGGGCAAGACGCTCGGCGAGCGGCAGCGCGCCGCGGATCCAGACGTTGCGCAGACCCTTCTTCAAGCAGCACGCGTGGTGCAGCGTCGCGGTCGTCACGCCTGTGCGCGCAGCGCCGCGGCGTCGACGTTGCGGTCGATGGCTCAGCGTCGCGGCGTCCTGGCCGCAAGTCGCGCGTCGACGACGCGCCGTCATGCCCAGCCGGCACGACCGTTGCCCTTCGCCGCCCATGCCGCACGACCTCGCCATCGCCGCGCGCCAGCCCCACGCCGATCACCGACGTGGCCGTAGCAGATCGGGATTCCTCTGGACGCGCTCGACTTCGCACGGCAAGCACATCGCCAAGCTCGAACGCGATCTACCCTGTCGCTGCGCTGACCGCGACGACGCGCAAGCGTGCGTTCTGGTCACCGCGATCAACCGCGACGCCGGCCGGCGAAGGCGAAGACGACGACGATCGCCCTCGGCGACGCCAGCGCCGGGCTGCCGGCGGTGCCGTGCCGCGCACGGCATCGACGGTCGAACTCCGGACGGCGAGATCGACGGCTTGTTCTGACGTCGACAGGCGCGGCCGTCAGAATCCGAGCGGCGGATCTGCGACCTTGCGGAACTTGATCGTGCCGCGGCCCCACTGCAGCGCGAACGGGCCGCTGGCGAGCTTCGACGTCCTGCACGTCGACCGTCTTCACGCCGTTCAGCACCAGCATCAGCTGCGTCGCCGCTGGCGGTGATCTCGTAGGTGTTCCACTTGCCGCCCGCCTTGGGCATGGGCGAGACCGCGGCGACCTTGACGATCGCGCCGGTGCCGTAGGTCGGGTCGGGCCGCTGGTCGAAGATGTTGGCCTCGTAGCAGTTCTCGTCGGTGATCGTCGCCGCGGTTCTGGCAGCGCAGGAAGATGCCGCTGTTGGCGTCGTCGCTGGCCCAGAACTCGACTCGCATCGTGAAGTCCGTGTACGAGTCTGCTTCGGTGACCAGGTAGCGCCGGATCCTTGCCGCCCTGCGGTCGCCTGGATCGCGCCGTCGATCGCGCTCCAGTTCGGCGTCGCCGACGCGGGTGAAGTTGTCGATGCCCCTTGCCGCCGTCGACCAGCGTGGTCCAGCCGGCAGGACTGCCCATCGTGGCGCAGCCGGCCAGCAGGCGATCGGCGAGGGTTGCGCCAGCCAGGTTCGTCGATGCGGATCTGGATCATGGTGCCGAGTCTCCTTGTGGTTGGATGCTCCTCACGCACCGAGGGCGGCGGGGCGTCGCGGCTTTCGGCCCGGCATGGTGCCTTCATACCGCGCGTCGGCGCCGCGACGGGACGAACCCTCAGGCGATCTGGTGCGACGTCGCCAGCAGCTGTCCGCCGCGGCCGTAGAGCTCGACGCTCTGGTCGCAAAAGCTCCGGTGAAACGCGCGCGCGTCGGCGACCGCGGCGAGCGGCGCAGTGCCGTGCGCCGCGAGCTCCTCTGGCGCTGGCGTGGAAATAAGTCGTCATCGACACCGTGCCGAACGGCGGAATGCGGCCGATCACCTGGAAGATGCGGCCGAAGAAGGCATCGCTCATTGCCAGCAACGAGATGAAGTCGAGCTGGCCGCGGCGTGTCGTCGCGCAGCCAGAGCGAGCGAGCGGCGCTGCGCGGTGGCTCGGGCGGCGGCTCGCTCAGCGCCGGCGCGCCCTCCGGCGAAGCGAAATCCGTACTGCGCCACCCACGAGAGCGAGTCGCGGTTCGAACGCCGGCAAGGTCTCGAACGCGGCAGCGCCGGCGCTTGCGCCGGCTGGTGGCTCCAGCTCTCGCGTCGCGCCGCGGTGACGACGTCGCGGTCAGCACCGCGCCTCGTCGCTCGCGCCCTGCCTGAGCTCGGCCTGCCAGTGCTGGCTCGAGCGATTGGCGCGAGCGCGGCGCAGGTGCACTGCGAACTCGCCGCGCGCGATTGGCGCGCAGAAGCTGACCGTGATCGCGAAGCGGATCGCCGGCGCGCTCAGGATGCTCGAGCACGGCGTTCAGCACGGTCGCTGCCGAAACGCCGCCGAACGGGCCGATGAAGGTCCAGTAGGCATCGCTGGTGCGGCCGATGCGCGCACCGCGGCGCCGCGGGGCGCCGGCGAGCGCGGTCGCTTCATCAAGCGGGTGCATCGACCAGCGTCCGCGCGCTCGAGCGGCGCGCGCGACATCCGGCACCGGGGTGACCGGAACCAGGATCGCGCCGCCGGTCGCGACCAGCTGCTCGCCTCGGCGCCGCGCAGCGCGAACAGCTCGGCGTGGGCTGAAGACCTGGCGCCGTCCGGCTTTGACGACGCGCCGCGCGCGACGAACGCATCGCCGGTCGGCCGGCGCCAGGCAGTCGACCGAGATGTGCGACGCCATGCACGCGGCCGCTCGAGCGTGAAGGCGGCGAAGCCGCAGGCGGTGTCGATCATGCCGCCGATCATCGCCGCGTGCAGGAAGCCGGCGTACTGGCCAGAGATCCGGCGCGCCATGGCGAGCTTCAGCTCGGCGCCGACCGTCGCCGGCGCGAGCGACCTCGAAGCCGGCCCAGACGGTTGAAGGCCGCGGTCGCGCTCAAGGCGACGACATCGGCGCGCGTCGCGCTCGTGCGTCTGACCATCGCGCGACTCCGTTGCAGGACAGATTGCGATCATGCGACGCGCGCACTCGCGCTGGAGGCCCGTCGCGCCGGCGACAGGCGCTGTGGTTGCGCTCGGCACAATCGTTCGCGTGAACGATGCCGCCACGGACCAGCTCGCGCTCTTCGGCGCACCGCCGACGCCGGCGGGGCCGCCGCTGCCGCCGGCTGGGACTACCGGCACCGACTTCATCGAGCCGGCGAGGAAGCCGAGCTGCTCGCGCTCGATCGCGACGCTGCCGCTGCACGAGGCGCGCTACAAGGGCTACACGGCGCGCCGCCGGCGTCGCCCACTTCGGCACCGCCTACGACTACGACGACAACCGGCTGCTGCCGGCCGCGCCGCTGCCGGCGAGCCTCGAGCCGCTGCGCGCCAGGCGCGCGGCCTGGGTCGGCTGGGCGAGCGCCGAGGCGCTGGTCGAGCGCGCTCGTCGCCGAGTACCGGCCCGGCGTTCCCGCTCGGCTGGCATCGCGACGTTCCCGACTTCGAGACCGTCGTCGGCATCTCGCTCGCCGGCACGGCGCGGATGCGCTTTCGCCGCTATCCGCCGGTGCAGCCAGAAAGAGCGACGTGCTCTCGCTCGAGCTGGCGCCGCGCTCGGCCTACCGTGCTGCGCGCCGAGGCGCGCTGGGGCTGGCAGCACAGCGTCGCGCCGACGCCGGCGCTGCGCTACTCGATCACCTTTCGAACGCCGTCGGCGCTCGGCAGGCAGCGCGGCACTGGCACCTGAGCCGCGCGCCGCGGTGCTGGCGCACGCGCTCGCTCAGCGCGTCCGACCGCGCATCGATGCCGGATGGCCGGCGGCCGGGAAGCGCTTGCCGGTGTCGACGAGTCGGTCGCCCTCGACGCGCAGGATCGAGACGTCCTGGGTCATGAAGTTGCCGACGTAGAGATAGCGGCCGTCGTCGCTGAAGACGGCGCCTTCGGGCAGGCCGCCGACCTCGACCTCGTTGGTCTTCGTCACCTTCTTGCCGTCGATCCGCAGCGCCGACGACGCTGCCGTTCGTGTTGTAGAAGAACGCGCTCTTCGGCGGCATTGTTGCCGCGCAGGAGCATGGCGACCGCCATCTGCCCGGTCGGGCTGATCGCGAGCCCCTCCGGGCCGTCGCCGACGACGACCTTGTCGATCACGCGCGGCGGCGCGGCCTCGAGGTCGATCACGCTGACGGTGTCGACGTTGCCGTCGGCGGCGCCCGAGTTGCCGTTGTCGGCGGTGAGCGCGATCTTGCCGTCGGGCGAGACGTCGACGTTGTACGGCCACAGGCCGACGGCCATGTCGTACTTGCCGTAGCGTCACCTTCTCGCCGGCGACGTCGAGCACCGCGACCTTGTGGCCCGGGAACTTGGCCGCGAGCGCGCGCTTGCCGTCGGGCGTGAAGACGACGTGCGGCGACCTGCTCGCCGATCGACGACGGTGTCGATCAGCTCGACCTTCTTGCCGCTGATGCGCAGCACGCTGATCGAGCCGTCGGCGCGGTTGGCGATCAGCGCCAGCGTTGCCGGCGCGGTTGATCGACAGGCCCGACGGCTGCTTGCCGACCGTGACGGTGTCGATCAGCTTCGGCGGGTTGGCGCTCAGGTCGATCACCCAGAGCGCGGGTGTCGGGGACCTGCTTCAGGACGCCGCCTTCGTCGACGACGTTGAGCGAGTTGGCGACCAGCGCCAGGCCCTCGTCGGGCGTGATCGCGAGGTTGACCGGCGGCCCGACGATGGTGTTCATGAGCGGCAGGCTGACGACCGATCTGCGGCGCGAGCGGGTCGCTGCCGATGTCGATCACCGCGACCGTGTCGCGGCCGGGCGCGCGATGACGACCGCGCCGGCGTCGTTCCAGCTCTGCTTCTCGTCGTTGCCGACGACCATCAGCGGCGCGCTTGCCCGCGGGCGCCGCGGCCGGCAGCGCAGCCCGCCAGGGTGAGCGCGGTCAGCACGCGCGGCGATGGCGAATCGATGGTTCATGTCGTCCTCCTGGAAGTTGTCGGCAGCAGTCTAGGCGCTCGCGCCAGGCGCCGCGGATCTCGGCCAGGCGCAGTCGGCCGAAGCCGGCACGCTGCCAGACCGGCGCGAGGTCGGGCGACGGATCGAGCAGCAGGCGCGGCGATCAGCGGCTCGGCCGGTCGTCGCGCCGGATCGCAGAGCAGCACGTAGCGGGCGTCGCCGCTCTCGTCGAGCCGGCCGACCCAGTCGATCTCGACCAGCGTGTCGAGCACGGCATCGACCTGCAGCGGGTCGGTGCCGATCGCCTGCGGCGAGCTCGTCGGCGCGATAGCCGCGTCGCTCGGACTTGCGCGCCTGGTCGAGCATGGCGAGGATGACGAGCGCGAGATGAAAGTCGGCGCCGGGCGCGTCGGGCCAGCGCGCGATCGCGCTTGCCGACCAGCGGCGCGTACGCCGCGATCACCGCGCCGAGCAGGACGATGACGCCAGCTCGAGGTAGATCCAGACCAGGAAGATCGGCAGGGTCGCGAACGCGCCGTAGATCATCGAGTAGGTCGGCACGGCACCGAGGTAGTACGTCAGCGCGCGCTTGCCGCCGGCCATGCAGATGGCGACGAAGACAGCCGCCGAGCAGCGCATGGCGCCAGCGCACGAAGGTGTTCGGCACGTAGTGGAACAGCGCCGCGACGCCGACCGCCTCGACCAGGCGAACTCGATCGCCCCGACCAGCGCAGCCGAAGCCGCGCGGCACGTCGCCGAGCGCGCCGCGCGACGCCGTCACCGCGTACGACGTCGCGGTCAGGCTGACGGCGAAGATCAGCGGTCCCGAGCGTCACGCGCCGCCCAGTAGATCGAGGACGCGCTGGGCGATGCGGCGGCGGCTTCCTGACGCGCCAGATCGCGTTCAGCGCGCGGTCGATCGTCAGCATCATCGCCAGCGCGCTGACGACGAGCGCGCATCAGGCCGACCGATGCCGAGCCGGCTGGCGCGGGTCGAGAACTGGCTGATCGCGCCCATCACCGGCCGGGCGATGGTGTCGGGAACGAGGGTCTGCAGGAAGTAGCTCTGCAGCGACGCCTGCAGCTTCGGCGAACATCGGGAAGCGCCGAGAACAGCGCCAGCATCACCGTCACCAGCGGCACCAGCGAGATGATCGTGGTGAAGGTGAGGCTGCCGGCGGTGAGCGCGAGCCGGTCCTCGCGGAAGCGCCGCAGCAGCGTCTGCCAGGTGGTGAGCCATGGCCACGCCTGCACGGCGGCGAGCCAGCGCGCGGCAGGAGTCGAGCGGTCCGGTCACGGCCCGGGCTTGCGATGCATTGCTGGCATCATAAGCAGCGATGAATCGACGCCACCGATCCGCTCGCCGTGCTGCTGGCCACGCGGGCGCTGGCGGTCGGCGCGACGCTCGCGCTGATCGCGCTCGGCCTGGCGTGGGAGCTCTGGCTCGCGCCGACCGGCAGCGGCACGCTCGCGATCAAGGTGCTGCCGCTGCTGCTGCCGCTGCGCCGGCCTGCTGCGGATGCGCCTCTACACCTACCGCTGGACTGAGCCTGCTGCGTCTGGCTCTACGTCGCCGAAGGCGCGGTGCGCGCGACGCAGCGAGCGCGGCCTCGGGCGCGCTGGCTCGGCGAGCGCCGAGGTGCGTGCTGGCGCTGCGTGCTCTTCGTCGCCTGCGCGGTTCACGTCCGCGCCGCGCGCGCGCCGATGCCGGTGCCGCGCGCGACGGCGCGAGCGCCAGCGCCGTGAGCTCGATCGACGCTGCGCGCGGCGGTCGGCGCGGCGCACGTCCTCGACCGACGGCGACCGCGCGGCGTACGAGATCGACTGGCGCAAGCGCTTCCACGGCCGCGCGCTCGCGGTCGTCCGGCCCGGCACCACCGCCGAGGTCGCGGCGGTCGTCAGTGCCTGCCGCGCCGCACGGCGCGGCATCGTCGCCCAGGGCGGCAACACCGGCCTGGTCGGCGGCTCGGTGCCCGACGCGAGCGGCACGCAGGTGCTGCTGTCGACTGGCGCGGCATGAACCGCGTGCGCGGCATCGATGCGCGCCAACCTGACGCTCGATCGCCGAGGCCGGCTGCGTGCTGCAGGCGGTGCAGGAAGCGGCCGCGGCGCACGGCCTGCTGTTCGCGCTCAGCCTGGCCGCCGAGGGCAGCTGCACGATCGGCGGCAACCTCGCCACCAACGCCGGCGGCACGCAGGTGCTGCGCTACGGCAACGCGCGCGAGCTCTGCCTCGGCCTCGAGGTCGTGACCGCCGACGGCGACGCGTCTGGGACGGCCTCGCCGGCGCTGCGCAAGGACAACACCGGCTACGACCTGCGCGACCTGCTGCATCGGCAGCGAAGGCACGCTCGGCGATCATCACCGCGGCGACGCTGAAGCTGCACCCGCGGCCGGCGGCGGTGCATGACCGCGCTGGCGACGCTGCCGACGCTCGCCGCGGCGATCGCGCTGCTCGCAGCTCGCGCACGAGCGCGCTCGGGCCGCGGGCTGACCGGCTTCGAGGTGATGGACGACTTCTCGCTCGAGCTCGTGCGACGCCACTTCGCCGCAGCTGCGCCAGCCGCTCGCCGCCAGCGCCGTGGACGGTGCTGCTCGAGCACTCCGATGCCGAAGAGCGAGGCGCACGCGACGCGCGGCGCTCGAGGCGCTGCTCGGCGCGGCGCTGCGAGCGCGGCCTGATCGACGACGCCGCGATCGCCGCCAGCCTCGAGCAGGCGAACGCGATGTGGCACCTGCGCGAGTCGATCCCGCTCGCGCAGGCGCCGAGGGCGCTCAACATCAAGCACGACATCGCGCTGCCGGTCTCGGCGATCGACGACGTTCGTCGCCGCGACCGACGCCGCGCTGGTGCAGCGCCTTTCCCGGCGTGCGCCTGGTCGACTTCGGCCACCTCGGCGACGGCAACCTGCACTACAACGTGCAGGCGCCGGCCGGCGACGATGCGCGCCGACTTCCTCGCGCGCCACGAGGCGAGCGTCAACGCGCATCGTCTACGACGCGGTGGCCGCGCGCGGCGGCTCGATCTCGGCCGAGCACGGCATCGGCGCAGCTCAAGCGCGAGGAGCTGGCGCGCCGCAAGTCGCCGGTCGCGCTCGGCATGATGCGGGCGATCAAGAGCGCGCTCGATCCCGCCGGCGTGCTGAACCCGGGGCGCGTGCTGTCCGCCTGCCAGCCAGGCCGTGAAGGCGCTGCACCTCGGGCTTGGCCGGCCGCCGCTCGGACGCGACCATGAAGTAGCAGCGCGGCGAGACGACCGGCGTCGCTGAACGGCGCGACCAGCTTGCTGCGCCTTCAGGTGGCTGTCGATCAGCGGCACCCGGCCGAGGGCGATCGCCCTGGCCCGGCGATCGCCGCCGAGATCAGCTGGTCGTACGACGAGAAGTGCGAGCACGCCGGCCGGCCGCAGCTCGGCTCAGGCTGCATCGCGTGCAGCCAGAGGCCCCAGTCCTGCAGCTGGTTGCCGCCGTCGGGCTCCATCCGCAGCAGCGTGTGCGCGGCGCAGGTCGGCCGGGCGCTTGCAGCGGCGGCTGCGGCGGCGCAGCAGGCGCGGGCTGCACACCGGCGAGACGGTCTCGCCGAACAGGCGAACGCCGTCGCCAGCTCGCGTCTGCACCGGGCGGTAGCGGATGGCGACGTCGACGCCGTCGCGCTCGAGGTTGACGAGCGCGTTGCTGGCCGAGATGCGGACGTCGACGCCGGGATGCGCGGCGATGAAGCCGGCCAGGCGCGGAATCAGCCAGAGCGCCGGCGAAGCCGGCAGTCGTCGTCGACGACGACGGTCTTGGCGCGCTCGCTGTGGCGCAGCTCGCCGCGTCGCCCGGTCGAGCCGGCCGAGCGCCTCGACCGTCGCCGCGTAGAAGCGGCGCCGTCCTCGGTCAGCGCGCAGGGCGCCGGTGCAGGCGGCGGAACAGCGGCCACGCCGAGCCGCTCCTCGAGGCGCCTGGATCTGCCGGCTGACGGCCGACTGGGTCAGCGCGATCTCGTCGCCGGCGCGGGTGAAGCTGAGATGGCGCGCGGCAGCGCCTCGAAGGCGACCAGCGAGTCCGAGCGGCGGCAGCTCGTAGGCGCGCGGCGTTCATGCGGCATTTTGCGCATGCGTTCGTGCGCATGCGTTGACATTCGCAATGACCGTTTGCGAAGTGCGAGCCGCGTCGCGCGAAGATCACTGTCTCAGGCCGCCGCGAGCACGAATTGCGGATGCCCCGCTGCATGCATGCGGCATTCATGCTACAGGGAGTCAGCCATGAACAACGACCTGATCAACGGCACGCCGCAGCTGCTCGACAAGGGCCGCATCCGCCACGTCCACGGCGGCACAGGGCCAGCGCGTCGAGTGCCTGAGCCGGCTCGCTCTGGATCACGCAGGACGGCGACCTGCGCGACATCGTTCTCGACGCCGGGCGAAGCCTTCGACTTCGACCGCGCGGCGACGCCCTGCTCCAGCGCCTTCGCCGACTCACGCTACCTGTCTGCTCGACGCCTGCGCGCCGACGACGCGTCCACTGAATCGCGGCCACTTGACCGCGGCTCGGGCAGCGGGCAGCGCCATGACCTCGATGCCCTCCTCGCGCAGCGCGTCGGCGTCCTCGCGCGAGGCGCGGCCGCGGATGCCGCGCTCCTCGACCTCGCCGTAGTGGATGCGGCGCGCTTCCTCGGGAAGCGCTCGCCGACGTCCTCGGTCGAGCTGCATGACGTGGCGCACGCGCGCGCAGCCACTGCGATTGCAGCGTCATCTGCGCTGCCGCTCGGTCGGGCGCGGCGCTCGGCGGCGCGGCGTGGCGGGCGACGTTCAGGCGCGGCGCGCTCGGCAGGCGGACTGATCTTCGGTGTCGCCGCACAGCGGGCAGGCGATGCCGCCGCGCTCGCCCGCTGCGGCGCGAAGTCGTCCTCCGAAGCGAACCAGCCCTCGTAAGCGTGGCTGCTGGCGCGCAGCGCAGGTTCAGGACCTTCATGGCGCCATTATCGTCACGACGGCACGGCGGCGCCGCTGCCACTCGAAGCGGCCACCGGCCGGCGCGCCAATGCTGCGAGCCAGAGCAGGCCGATCAGCGTCTTCGCGTCGGTGAGCTCGCCGCGCCGCGGCGGCCGCCTCGAGCTCGTCGGCGCTGGCCTCGAAGCACGTCGAGGAACTCGCCGGCGTCGAGGCTGTCGCTCGCCCGGCGACCAGGCCGCGCGCGAACCAGATCTCGATGCCTTCGGTCGGAGTAGGCGATGGCGTTGTGGAGGATGCCGGCGCGCGCCCATTCGGCGGCGCGGTAGCCGGTCTCCTCGATCAGCTCGCGCACCGCGCAGTCGAGCACCGGCTCGCCGGCCTCGAGCTTGCCGGCCGGGAACTCGAGCATCGCCCGCCGCATCGGATAGCGCCACTGGCGCTCGACGATGAGCGCGGTCGTCGTCGAGCAGCGGCACGATCATCACCGCGCCGGGATGGACGATGTATTCGCGGTAGCGCCGTGCTGCCGTCGGGCAAGGCGACGCGGTCGCGGCGGACGTCGAGGAACGAGCCGCGCCACGCCTGGTCGCGCGCTCGATGCGGTCTCGCGCAGGTGGGCGGTGTCGGCGTCGAGGATCAGGCTCATCGACGCGTGATCAGGACGCCGACCGTCGCGACCGGCCTCAGGTGGCGAACATCTGCACGATCGCCTGGGCGCACAGCTGCATCAGGCCGCCGGGCAGGATGCCGAGCAGCGAGCACGGCAGCGCCGTTGAACGACAGCATGATGCGAACGTCGCGCGTGCCGTCGATCGGATGGGCGTCGACCGGCTCGTCGAAGTACATCACCTTGACGACGCGCAGGTAGTAGTAGGCGCCGAGCAGCGACAGCACGACCGCGGCGACCGCCAGCCAGATGAAGCCGCCGGCACGTTGGTCGAGACCAGCGACCTGCAGCACCGCCAGCTTGGCGTAGAAGCCGACCGTCGGCGGGATGCCGGCGAGCGAGAACATGAACACCGCCATCACGCCGGCGAACCAGGGCTGCGCCGCGCCAGGCCGCTGGAAATCGTCGATCCGCTCGGCCTCGTGGCCGGCGCGCGACAGCAGCATGATCATGCCGAAGGTGCCGAGCGTCGTCAGCACGTCGGTGACGACGTAGAACATCGCCGAGCTGTAGGCGTTGCCGGCCGAGACCGTGTTGCCGCTGACGACGCCGGGGCACAGGCCGAGCAGCATGAAGCCGATCTGGGCGATCGTCGAGTACGCCAGCATCCGCTTCAGGTTGGTCTGCGCGATCGCCGCCAGGTTGCCGAGCAGCATCGACGCCGAGCGAGAGCAGCACCAGCATCTGCTGCCAGTCGAGCGCCAGGCCGATCATGCCCTTCGACCAGCAGGCGGATCGTGATCGCGAAGGCCGCCAGCTTGGGCGCGCCGCCGACGAGCAGCGTCATCGACGTCGGCGCGCCCTGGTAGACGTCGGGCACCCACATGTGGAACGGCACGGCGCCGAGCTTGAAGGCCAGGCCGGCGACGACGAAGACGCGTGCCGAGGACGAGCACCGCGCGGTTGATCCGGCCGGTGCCGATCGCCTTGAACACCTCGCTGATCTCGAGCGAGCCGGTGGCGCCGTACATCATCGACAGGCCGTAGAGCAGGAAGCCGCTCGCCAGCGCGCCGAGGACGAAGTACTTCATCGCCGCCTCGGTCGCGCCGGTGTCGTCGCGGCGCATCGCGACCAGCGCGTAGAGCGCAGAGCGACATCAGCTCGAGGCCGAGGTAGACGACCAGGAAGTTGTTGGCCGCGCAGCATCACCAGGATGCCGAGCAGCGAGAACATCGAGAGCGTGAACAGCTCGCCCTTGAGCATGTCGCGCGCGGCCGCGTAGGGCCGGGCGTAGACCAGCGTCGTCATCATCGCCAGCGTCGCGAACAGGCCGAGCAGGTGGCCCATCGGGTCGGCGACCACCATGCGCTGCATCGCGTAGTAGGTCGCGCCCTCGTAGAAGTACCAGAGCTGGCCGCAGCGCCAGCAGCGACGAGCGACGCCTGCGCCAGGCAGTAGGTGACGATGCCGGTCCTTGCCGGGACCCACAGGTCGACCAGGGCGACGACGCAGGCCATCGCCAGCGAGCGGCGATCTCCGGGAGGATGGATAGACGGCTTGCCAGTTCATGGTTCGGTGCGCCTCAGTGGGCGAGCTTGGTGACCGACACGTGGCGCAGCAGCTCGACCACCGAGGCGTGCATGACGTCGGTGAAGGGCTTCGGGATACAGGCCCATCGCACAGCACCGCGATCGGCCAGCACGCGCGAGCATCGCGAACTCGCGCCGGTCGAGGTCCGACGAGCTCGCGCGACGTGGTCGTTGGCGACGGCGCCGAAGTAGACGCGCTTGACCATCCAGAGCGTGTAGCCGGCGCCCCAGATCAGCGTCGTCGCGGCGGCGGCGGCGATCCAGAAGTTCACCTTGACCGTGCCGAGGATCACCATCCACTCGCCGACGAAGCCGGCGGTGCCCGGCAGGCCGCAGTTGGCCATCGCGAACAGCACGCGCGAAGGTGGCGAACTTCGGCATCGTGTTGGCGACGCCGCCGTAGGCCGAGATCTCGCGCGAATGCACGCGGTCGTAGAGGACGCCGATGCACAGGAACATCGCGCCCGGAGACGAAGCCGTGCGAGATCATCTGGACGATCGCGCCGGAGACCGCGAGCTCGTTGCCGCGCCCTGGGCGTCGAAGATGAAGAAGCCCAGCGTGACGAAGCCCATGTGGGCGATCGACGAATAGGCGACGAGCTTCTTCATGTCGCTGCTGGACCAGCGCGACCGAAGCCGATGTAGACGACGGCGATCAGCGACAGCGCGATCGATGAACCAGGCCCACTTGTGGCTGGCGTCGGGCGTGATCGGCAGCGAGAAGCGCAGGAAGCCGTAGGCGCCGAGCTTCAGCATGATCGCCGCCAGCACCACCGAGCCGCCGGTCGGCGCCTCGACGTGGGCGTCGGGCAGCCAGGTGTGCACCGGCCACATCGGCACCTTGACCGCGAAGGCGAAGAAGAAGGCGAAGAAGATCAGCACCTGCGCCTGCGAGCGGCAGCGGCAGGCGGTGCCAGGCGAGGATGTCGAAGCTGCCGCCCGACTTGTAGTAGAGGTAGATCAGCGCCACCAGCATCAGCAGCGAGCCGGCGAGCGTGTAGAGGAAGAACTTGAACGCCGCGTAGACGCGTCGCGGCCCGCCCCAGACGCCGATGATGAGGTACATCGGGATCAGCGTCGCCTCGAAGAAGACGTAGAACAGCAGCCCGTCCAGGGCCGCAGAACACGCCGACCAGCAGGCCCGAGAGGATCAGGAAGCGCGCCCATGTACTGGTTGACGCGCTCGCTCGATCACCTTCCAGGCCGAGATGACGACGATCACGGTGATGAACGCCGTGAGCAGGACGAACCAGACCGAGAGGCCGTCGACGCCGAGCAGGTACCAGACGTTGAAGCGCGCGATCCAGGCGCTGCCTCTCGGTGAACTGCATCGCCGCGCGTGGCCGATGTTGAAGCCGGTGACGAGCGGGATCGTGACCAGGAAGCTCGCCAGCGCGGCGATCAAGGCCGCTCCAGCGCACCGCCTCGGCGCGGTCGTCGCGGCCGAAGGCGAGCAGCAGCACGCCCGCGACGATGGGCAGCCAGATGGCGATGCTCAGCAAGGGCATGTTCTTGTTGTTCGCCGACTCGTCTAGCGGCCGATCAGGTTGCCCAGATAGGGCCAGAGCTGCCAGGTCATCAGGCCGATCACGCCGACGATCATCACCAGCGCGTACCAGTAGAGATAGCCGCTCTGCAGGCGCCGGGTCGAGCGGCCGAGGCCGCCGATGGCGTTCGCGCCGAGCCGTCGATGAGGATGCCGTCGATCACGCCGACGTCGCCGCCGCTGCCAGAGGCCCGTGCCGAGCCAGGACGCGCGGCACGCGACGAGCACGTGCTCGTTGAACCAGTCGAAGTAGTACTTGTTGTCGAGCAGGCGGTAGACGAACGCGAAGCGGCGCTGGATCGCGGCCGGGATGTCGGGCCGGCTGCAGGTAGAGGAACCAGGCGAGGACGACGCCGGCCAGCGCCAGCCAGAAGATCGGGCCGGTGAGCGAGTGCGACGACCATCGCGACCGGGCCGTGGCACTCCTCGGCGAGCTCTTCCATCGCCGGATGGCGCTCGGCGATCGACGGCGATCGAGTCCTTGAAGAAGTCGCCGAAGAGCATCGGGCCGATCGTCATGAAGCCGATCACGACCGACGGGATCGCCAGCAGCGATCAGCGGCCAGGTGACCACCGCCGGGCGACTCGTGCGGCGGCGCGTGCGTGCGCGTCGGCGTGGCGTGCGGATCGGGCTCGGCATGGCTGACGTGCGCGTCGGCGCCGTGGCCTCGCTCGTCGTGCGCCGTCGTGGTCGTGCGCCTCGCGGCGGGAACGGCTTGTCGCGGAAGCGCTCCGGGCCGTGGAAGACCAGGAAGTACATCCGGAACGAGTAGAACGCCGTCACGAACACGCCGAGCGGCGACCGCGAAGTAGGCGAAGCCGGCGCCGTGCAGGTGGCTCGCGTGCACCGCCTCGATGATCGAGTCCTTCGAGTAGAAGCCGGCGAAGAACGGCGTGCCGATCAGCGCCAGCGAGCCGACCAGCGAGGTGATCCAGGTGATCGGCATGTACTTGCGCAGGCCGCCCATGTTGCGGATGTCCTGGTCGTGGTGCATGCCGATGATCACCGAGCCGGCGGCCAGGAACAGCAGCGCCTTGAAGAAGGCGTGCGTCATCAGGTGGAACACCGCCACCGAGTAGGCCGAGGCGCCGAGCGCGACCGTCATGTAGCCGAGCTGCGACAGCGTCGAGTAGGCGACGACGCGCTTGATGTCGTTCTGGATGACGCCGAGGAAGCCCATGAAGAGCGCCGTGATCGCGCCGATGATCAGCACGACGCGAAAGCGCGGTGTCGGAGAGCTCGAACAGCGGCGACATCCGCGCGACCATGAAGATGCCGGCGGTCACCATCGTCGCCGCGTGGATCAGCGCCGAGATCGGCGTCGGGCCTTCCATCGAGTCGGGCAGCCAGACGTGCAGCGGGAACTGCGCGCTCTTGCCCATCGCGCCGATGAACAGGCAGATGCAGATCACGGTGATCAGCCGCCAGTCCATCGCCGGGAAAGCCCAGCTTCGCGAGCTCGCTCGCCGCTGGCGAAGGCCTCGCCGTAGTCGAGCGTGCCGGCGTAGGCGACGATCAGGCCGATGCCGAGGATGAAGCCGAAGTCGCCGACCCGGTTGACGATGAACGCCTTCATGTTGGCGAAGATCGCCGTCGGCCGGGTGTACCAGAAGCCGATCAGCAGGTACGAGACCAGGCCCACCGCCTCCCAGCCGAAGAACAGCTGCAGGAAGTTGTTGCTCATGACCAGCATGAGCATCGAGAAGGTGAAGAGCGAGATGTAGCTGAAGAAGCGCTGGTAGCCCGGGTCGTCGGCCATGTAGCCGATGGTGTAGACGTGCACCATCAGCGAGACGAAGGTGACGACGGCCATCATCATCGCCGTGAGGCCGTCGACGAGGAAGCCGATCTCCATCTTCAGGCCGCCCGGCCGTCACCGCCACGCCATCCACTCGTAGACCGTGGCGTTGAAGCGGGCGCCGTCGACCGCCACTGCGTAGAGCACCCAGGCCGAGATCGCGAACGAGATCGCCACGCTGAGGATGGTGACCGTGTGCGCGCCGCGGCGGCCGATCTGCCGGCCGAACAGGCCGGCGACGATCGGCGCCGACCAGCGGCGCCAGCGGCACGGCGAGCGAGCAGGCCCGGGGAGAGTCGTGCGGCTGTCATGTCGCTCAGCCCTTCAGCGTGTCGAGCTCGTCGACGGCGATCGTCGACGCGGGTGCGGAACAGCACCACCAGGATCGCCAGGCCGATCGCCGATTCGGCGGCGGCGACGGTGAGGATGAAGAACACGAACACCTGCCCGGCCATGTCGCCGAGGTAGTACGAGAAGGCGACGAAGTTGAGGTTGACGGCGAGCAGCATCAGCTCGATCGCCATCAGCAGCACGATCAGGTTCTTGCGGTTGAGGAAGATGCCGATCACCGACAGCGCGAACAGGATCGCGCCCAGCGTCAGGTAGTGGCCGAGCGTGACCGGGCCGAGGTCATCGCCGATCCTCCCACCGGCTCGGCGGCATCGCTGGCGACGGCAGCGCGGACCGCCTCGGGCTTCATCGACACCATCCGCACCCGGTCGGCCTTCTTCGCCTTGACCTGCTCCGACGGGTCGGTGCGCTTCGGGTCCTTGCGCGCGCGCAGCGTCAGCGAGATCGCGGCGATGATCGCCACCAGCAGGAGCACCGCGGCGATCTGCAGCGGATAGAGGTAGTTGGTGTAGACCTCGATGCCGAGCAGCTTGGTGTTGCCGAGCTTGAGCGCCGCCGCCGATCAGCGGCCGGCGCCTCGGAGACGAGAAGCCGGGCATCAGCACCGCCGCCATCTCGAGCGCGATCACCACGCCGACCAGCAGCGCCACCGGGAAGTGCTTCCAGAAGCCGACGCGCAGCGAGGCGGTGTCGACGTCGAGCATCATCACCACGAACAGGAACAGCACCATCACCGCGCCGACATAGACCAGCACCAGCGCGATCGCCAGGAACTCGGCGCGCAGCAGGATCCAGACGCAGGCGGCGCTGAAGAACGCGAGCACCAGGAACAGCGCCGCGTACACCGGGCTGCGCGCGGTGATGACGCGAAACGCGGCGAACAGCAGCACGACCGAGAAGACGTAGAACAGCGCGGTGGAAGTCGTCATGGATCGGTCGCGTGCGCCTGCGCGCGCCCGGCTCCGGGCGGCGCGCGCGTCAGCGGTACTTGGCGTCCGCCTCCTCGCCGCGGCGATCTCGGTTTCGTAGCGGTCGCCGACGGCGAGCAGCATGTCCTTGGTGAAGTACAGGTCGCCGCGCTTCTCGCCGTGGTATTCGAAGATGTGCGTCTCGACGATCGAGTCGACCGGGCAGCTCTCCTCGCAGAAGCCGCAGAAGATGCACTTGGTCAGGTCGATGTCGTAGCGCGTGGTGCGGCGCGAGCCGTCGTCGCGCGACTTCGCTCTCGATCGTGATCGCCAGCGCCGGGCAGACCGCCTCGCACAGCTTGCAGGCGATGCAGCGCTCCTCGCCGTTCTCGTAGCGGCGCAGCGCATGCAGGCCGCGAAAGCGCGGCGAGAGCGGCGTCTTCTCTTCCGGGTACTGCACCGTCACCTTCTTCGACAGGAAGTGCCGGCCGGTGAGCGTCATGCCCTTGAACAGCTCGCCGAGCATGAAGCTCGAGAGGAAGTCCTTGATCGGTGTCGCTTGCGCCATGTGCGCCTCTACTTCCAGATGTTCCAGGGCGACTGGATCCACGAGGCCGACGACGACGAGCCAGACCAGCGTGACCGGAATGAAGATCTTCCAGCCCAGGCGCATGATCTGGTCGTAGCGAAAGCGCGGGAAGGTCGCGCGCACCCACAGGAACAGGGTGGCGATGACGAAGATCTTGGCGAAGAGCCAGAGCCAGTTCCAGAACCAGGCGAGTGGCGACGATCCACTCGGGCGTCTGCAGGCCGAGCAGCGGCGAACGACACCGGCGCCAGCCAGCCGCCGAGGAACATCACCGCCGCCAGCGCCGAGACCAGGATGATGTTGGCGTACTCGGCGAGGAAGAACATCGCGAACGCCATGCCCGAGTACTCGACCATGTGGCCGGCGACGATCTCGGATTCGCCCTCGACGACGTCGAACGGCGCGCGGTTGGTCTCGGCGATGCCGGAGATGACGTAGACGACGAAGATCGGCAGCAGCGGCAGCCAGTTCCAGCTCAGGAAGGTGAGGCCGTGCTCGGCGAGCGCAGCCGCGGCCCTGGCCGAGGACGATGTCGGTCATGTTGAGGCTGGCCGAGACCATCAGCACCACCACCAGCGCGAAGCCCATCGCGATCTCGTAGCTCACCATCTGCGCCGAGGCGCGCAGCGCGCCGAGGAAGGCGTACTTCGAGTTCGAGGCCCAGCCGGCGATGATCACGCCGTAGACCTCCATCGAGGTGATCGCCATCAGGAACAGCAGCCCGGCGTTGATGTTGGCGAGCGCCTTGTCCGGCCCGAACGGCACCACCGCCCAGGCGGCGAGCGCCGGCATGATGGTCATCACCGGGCCGAGGAAGAACAGGCCGCTTGTTCGCCGCCGTCGGGACGATGATCTCCTTGAAGATCAGCTTGACCGCATCGGCGATCGGCTGCAGCAGGCCGAACGGGCCGACCCGGTTCGGGCCGGGACGGATCTGGCTCCAGCCGATGGCCTTGCGCTCCCAGAGCGTCAGGTAGGCGACGCAGAGCAGCAGCGGCAACAGCGAGCGCGACGATCTTGGTCACGGCTCCAGACGACCGGCCAGTAGCCGCCGAGCAGGCCGCTGCCGTAGCTGCTGATCGCGTCGAGTTCACGACTGGCGTCGCCTCGACGCGACGTGTCGCGGCATCGCCTCCAGCAGCGGCGACGACGTCGATCGTGAGGGCGCCGAACATCGGCCCGAGCGCGGCGGTGAGCGGATGCCCGGCGGCGACGCGGACGCACGTTGGCCGCGAGCGACGGGTCGATCGCGCGCCGGCAGGACGACCCGCGCCGCCGCCCTGGCGCGACGCGCACCGGCGTCGCCGTCGACGAGTGCCGCGTTCGGCGCGCGACAGCGCTCGCGCACGCCGACCGCAGGCGGCGCCGCGCATCCGCGGTAGCTGCAGCGCCGGCGCCCGGCGCACGATCGGGATCGGCGGCGTAGATCGGCACGTCGGCGATGCGTTCGAGCGTCCTGCGGTCGGGCCGGCGGCGCTGGCGGGCGCGCGCACCGCCATCGGCGCGCGAGGCCGAGGCGCCGGGATCAGTCGCGACGTCGCCGAGGGCCTCGTCGCGGACTTCCTCCGACGTCTCGAACTCGAAGCCTGGCGAGCCGAGCAGGTTGCCGAGCACGCGCAGCACCTTCCACGCCGGCCGTGCGTCGCCGCAGCGGACTGCACGACGCCGTGGAAGCTCTGCACTCGGCCTTCGGCGTTGACGAAGGTGCCCGAGGTCTCGGTGAACGGCGCGATCGGCAGCAGCACGTCGGCGACGTCGTCGACGGCGTCCTGAAGGCGGTCATGCGCGACGACCATCTCGGCCGCTGCCGAGCGCGGCGACGCGCGGCGGCGTCGGCGGCGTCGAGCGCCGGGCTCGACGTTCAGCAGCAGGCACGCCTTCGAGCGGCGCGGCGCGCCGAGCATCTGGCCGGCGTTGCAGGCCGCCCTCGCTCGGGCAGCGCGCCGACGAGCTGCGCGCCGACGGCGTTGCCGCCGTCGACCAGCCAGCCGACGGTGGCGCCGGTCTGCGTCGGCGATCCAGTGCGCCAGGCGCTCGAGCAGCGCTGCCGCCTGTCGGGATGCTGCGCCGGCGGCGTTGCCGAGCAGCACCGCCTTGCGCTCGCCGCTCGCGCAGCGACGGCGGCGATCGCCTTCGCCTCGTCGGTCGCTTCGCCTTGCGCCGGCGCGGCGACGCCGCGGCTTGGCCGGCGATCGCGGCGGCGATCGTCGGCCAGCGCACTGCGACCCAGCGCGCTCGGCGCGGCGGCGATGCGTCGGCCCCATCGGCATCAGCCAGTCGTCGCGCAGCGCATGCGACGCTCATGCACCTGCGCGCCCTTCCTGCGCGGCCTGGCGCAGGCGCTGCGCGAAGAGCGGATGGTCCTTGCGCAGGAACGAGCCGACGACCAGCACGCGCTGCAGCTCGGAGAGCGAGGCGATCGACGTGCCGAGCCAGCGCATCGCCGGCGGCGCCGGTCGCCGAAGTCCGCGCAGGCGGGTGGTCGATGTTCTCGCTGCCGAGGCCGCGCACCAGCTTGGCGAGCAGGTGCAGCTCTTCGACCGCTGGCTGGGCGGCGAGCGCCAGCGCGCCGATGCTCTGCGGGCCGTGCTCGACGCTGATCTGCGTCAGGCCGCGCGAGCCACGTAGTCGAGCGCGCGTGGTCCAGTCGACCGTCTTCCACTCGCCGCCCTGGCTTGATCATCGGCGCGGTCAGCCGCTCGTCGCTGTTGAGCGCCTCGTACGAGAAGCGGTCGCGGTCGGCGAGCCAGCACTCGTTGACGTCTTCGTTCTCGAGCGGCACGACGCGCATCACCTGGCTGCCCTTGACCTGCACGATCAGGTTGGCGCCGGTCGAGTCGTGCGGGCTGACGCTCTTGCGGCGCGACAGCTCCCAGGTGCGGGCGCTGTAGCGGAACGGCTTGCTGGTGAGCGCGCCGACCGGGCAGATGTCGATCATGTTGCCCGACAGCTCGGAGTCGACGGTGTCGCCGACGACGGTCGTGATCTCGGAGTGCTCGCCGCGATGGATCATGCCGAGCTCCATCACGCCGGCCACCTCCTGGCCGAAGCGGACGCAGCGGGTGCAGTGGATGCAGCGGCTCATCTCCTCCATCGAGATCAGCGGGCCGACGTCCTTGTGGAAGACGACGCGCTTTTCCTCGTCGTAGCGCGAGGACGAGCCGCCGTAGCCGACCGCGAGGTCCTGCAGCTGGCACTCGCCGCCCTGGTCGCAGATCGGGCAGTCGAGCGGGTGGTTGATGAGCAGGAACTCCATCACCGCCCTGCTGCGCCTTGATGCGCCTTGTCGCTCTTGGTGCGCACGATCATGCCCTGCGTCACCGGCGTGGCGCAGGCCGGCATCGGCTTGGGCGCCTTCTCGATCTCGACCAGGCACATGCGGCAGTTGGCCGCGATCGTGAGCTTCTTGTGATAGCAGAAGTGCGGGATGTAGGTGCCGGCCGCGTCGGCCGCATGCATGACCATGCTGCCTTCGGGCGACGCTCGACCTTCTTGCCGTCGAGTTCGATTTCGATCATGGTGGCTCTGCTGCAGCCGCCGTGGCGACGGCGCAGCGTCTTGTGTTCGATCGTGGTGCACGAACTCGTCGCGGAAGTGCTTGATCATCGCCCGCACCGGCATCGCCGCGGCGTCGCCGAGCGCGCAGATGGTGCGGCCCTGGATGTTGTCGCGCGACCGAGTTCAGGAGGTCGATGTCCTGCATCCGGCCCTGGCCGTTGGCGATGCGCTCGACCATGCGGTAGAGCCAGCCGGTGCCCTCGCGGCAGGGCGTGCACTGGCCGCAGCTCTCGTGCATGTAGAAGTAGGACAGGCGCAGCAGGCGATTGCACCATCGCAGCGCGAGTCGTCCATGACGATCACCGCGCCCGAGCCGAGCATCGAGCCGGCCTTGGCGATGGCGTCGTAGTCCATCGTCAGCTCGTTCATGATCGCCGCCGGCAGCACCGGCGCCGACGAGCCGCCCGGGATCACGGCCTTCAGCGTGCGGCCCTTGCGGCACGCCGCCGGCGAGCTCGAGCAGCTTGGTGAACGGCGTGCCCAGCGGCATCTCGTAGTTGCCGGGCTTCTGCACGTCGCCGACCACCGAGAAGATCTTGGTGCCGCCGTTGTTCGGCTTGCCGATCTCGAGGTACGCCGGGCCGCCGTTGAGGATGATCCACGGCACCGCGGCGAAGGTCTCGGTGTTGTTGATCGTCGTCGGCTTGCCGTAGCAGGCCGTAGCTCGCCGGGAACGGCGGCTTGAAGCGCGGCTGGCCCTTCTTGCCCTCGAGCGATTCGAGCAGCGCCGTCTCCTCGCCGCAGATGTAGGCGCCGAAGCCGTGGCAGGCGTGCAGCTGGAAGTTGAAGTTCGAGCCGAGCATGCTGTCGCCGAGGTAGCCGGCGGCGCGCGCCTCCTCGAGCGCTTCCTCGAAGCGCTCGTAGACCTCGAAGATCTCGCCGTGGATGTAGTTGTAGGCGACCGTTGACGCCCATCGCGTACGCGGCGATGGCCATCCCTTCGATGACGATGTGCGGGTTGAACATCAGGAGGTCGCGGTCCTTGCAGGTGCCGGGCTCGCCTTCGTCGGAATTGCAGACCAGGTACTTCGGCGCCCGGGAACTGGCGCGGCATGAAGCTCCACTTCAGCCCGGTCGGAAAGCCCGCGCCGCCGCGGCCGCGCAGGCCCGACGACTTGACCTCGGCGATCACCTGCTCGGGCGTCATGCCCGTCGCCGCTCGCCTTGCTCGAGGATCTTGCGCAGCGCCTGGTAGCCGCCGCGCGCCTCGTAGTCCTTCAGGCGCCAGTTCGTGCCGTCGAGGCCGGCGTAGATCTGCGGCTCGATGTGCCGGCCGTGGAAGCAGGTCTCGCGGCCGGTGGCCTGAAGCGCGACGAGGTCGAGCAGGTGCGTTCATGCCGGCTTGCTGCCGTCTGCGCACGCAAGGACGAGACCAGCTCGTCGAGCCGCGCGTCGCTCATGAAGCTCACCATCTGGCGGTCGTTGACCAGCAGCACCGGCGCGTCGGCGCAGGCGCCGAGGCACTCGCTCTTCTGCACCGTGAAGAGCGCCGTCGGCGGTGGTGCCGCCCTCGCTCGATGCCGAGCGAGCGGCACAGGTGCTCGAGCGCGTGCTGGCCGCCGCGCAGCTGGCACGGCAGGTTGGTGCAGACGTTGAGCTTGACCCGCCCGACCGGCTGCCTGGTTGAACATGTTGTAGAAGGTCGTGACCTCGTGCACCGCGATCGGCGGCATGCCGAGCGCCTCGGCGACGAGCTCCTCGCTCTCCTGCGAGACGAAGCCGTGCTCCTGCTGCAGGATCGCCAGGCAGGCGATCACCGCCGACGGCCTTGCCTCGGGCGGGTACTTGGCGATCTCGCGCTCGAACGCGCTGCGCGGCGGCCTCGAGAGCATCGCATTCGACGTCGGCGCGTTCACCGGTCGATCTCGCCGAAGACGATGTCCATCGTGCCGATGACGGCGACCGCGTCGGCGATCATGTGGCCGCGCGCCATCTCGTCGAGCGCCGCGAGGTGCGGAAAGCCCGGCGCGCGGATCTTGAGCCGATACGGCTTGTTGGCGCCGTCGCTGACGAGGTAGATGCCGAACTCGCCCTTCGGATGCTCGACCGCCGGCATAGGCCTCGCCCTCGGGCACGCGGAAGCCCTTCGGTGAAGAGCTTGAAGTGGTGGATCAGGTCTTCCATGCCCGGTCTTCATGTCGACCCGCGACGGCGGCGCCACCTTGTGGTTGTCGGTGATGACCGGACCCGGGTTGGCGCGCAGCCAGTCGACGCACTGGCTGGATGATGCGGTTGGCCTGGCGCATCTCCTCGACGCGCACCAGGTAGCGGTCGTAGGTGTCGCCGTTGACGCCGAGCGGGATGTCGAAGTCCATCTGTGTCGTAGACGTCGTACGGCTGGTGCTTGCGCAGGTCCCAGACGATGCCGGAGCCGCGCAGCATCGGCCCGGTGAAGCCGAGGTTCATGGCGCGCTCGGGCGTGACCACGCCGATGCCGACGCGTGCGCTGCTTCCAGATGCGGTTGTCGGTGAGCAGGGTCTCGTACTCGTCGACGTTGCTCGGGAAGCGCTGCGTGAAGTCGTCGATGAAGTCGAGCAGCGAGCCCTGCCGGTTCTCGTTGCAGCTCGCCGGTCGCCTTGGCGTTGCGGATCTTCGACTCGCGGTACTGCGGCATCGTGTCCGGCAGGTCGCGGTAGACGCCGCCCGGGCGGAAGTAGGCCGCGTGCATGCGGGCGCCGGACGCCGCCTCGTACATGTCGAACAGGTCTTCGCGCTCGCGGAAGCAGTAGATGAAGATGTTCATCGCGCCGCAGTCGAGCCGTGCGCGCCGAGCCACAGCAGGTGGTTCAGCAGGCGCGTGATCTCGTCGAACATGACGCGGATGTACTGCGCGCGGATCGGCACCTCGACGCCGAGCAGCTTCTCGATCGCCAGGCAGTAGGCGTGCTCGTTGCACATCATCGACACGTAGTCGAGCCGGTCCATGTAGGGCAGCGACTGGATGTAGGTGCGTGTCTCGGCGAGCTTCTCGGTCGCGCGGTGCAGCAGGCCGATGTGCGGATCGGCGCGCTGGATCACCTCGCCGTCGAGCTCGAGCACCAGGCGCAGCACGCCGTGCGCGGCCGGGTGCTGCGGCCCGAAGTTCAGCGTGTAGTTCTTGATGTCGGCCACGGTGCGTCGCGTCAGTGCAGGCCGCCGTAGTTGTCTTCGCGGACGACGCGCGGCATGATCTCGCGCGGCTCGATCGTCACCGGCTGGTAGATCACGCGCTTCTGCTCGGGTCGTAGCGCATCTCGACCGTGGCCCGAGACCGGGAAGTCCTTGCGGAACGGGTGGCCGATGAAGCCGTAGTCGGTGAGGATGCGGCGCAGGTCGAGGTGGCCGTCGAAGATGATGCCGTACAGGTCGAACGCCTCGCGCTCGAACCAGTTGGCGGAGCTCCAGACCTCGGTGAGCGAGGCCACCGTGCGGCACGTCGTCGTCGGGCGCAGAACACCTTGAGGCGCACGCGCCAGTTGTGCGTGACCGACAGCAGGTGCGATGACGACGCAGTAGCGCAGGCCGTCCCAGGGCTCGTCGCGGTAGCTGGAGTAGTCGACGCCGCACAGGTCGATCAGCTGCTCGAACTCGAGCGTCGGATGCGTCGCGCAGCGGCGGCGCCGCGCCGAGGTAGTCGGCGGCGGCGACCGTGACGCGTGATCTCGCCGCGGTCGCGCATCGAGCGTCTTGATGCGTGGCGCCGAGGACTGCGCCGCGAGCGCTGCCTGCAGGGTGTCGAGTCTGGCTCATGCGGCGGCTCAGCGCGCGATCGTGTTCTCGCGCCGGATCTTGGCCTGCAGCTGCAGGATGCCGTAGAGCAGCGCCTCGGCGGTCGGCGGGCAGCCGGGCACGTAGACGTCGACCGGCACGATGCGGTCGCAGCCGCGCACCACCGAGTAGCTGTAGTGGTAGTAGCCGCCGCCGTTGGCGCACGAGCCCATCGAGATCACCCAGCGCGGCTCGGCCATCTGGTCGTAGACCTTGCGCAGCGCCGGCGCCATCTTGTTGCACAGCGTGCCGGCGACGATCATCAGGTCGCGACTGGCGCGGGCTCGGGCGGAACAGCATGCCGAAGCGGTCGATGTCGTAGCGCGCCGCGCCGGCGTGCATCATCTCGACCGCGCAGCAGGCCAGGCCGAAGGTCATCGGCCAGCAGCGAGCCGGTCTTCGACCAGTTGATGACGCGTGTCGAGGCTCGTCGTGACGAAGCCTTCCTTCGAGAACGCCTTCGATGCCCATGTGCTCATGCTCCGTCATTCCCAGTCGAGGGCGCCCTTCTTCCACTCGTAGGCGAAGCCGACGACGAGGATGGCGAGGAAGATCATCATCGCCCAGAAGCCTGACGGCGCCGATCTCGCTGCAGCGCCACCGCCCACGGGAAGAGGAAGGCGATCTCGAGGTCGAACAGGATGAACAGGATGGCGACGAGGTAGTAGCGCACGTCGAACTTCATGCGCGCGTCCTCGAACGCCTCGAAGCCGCATTCGTACGGGCGAGTTCTTCGCCGATCGGGCCGGCTCGGCGCCGAGCAGGAAGCCGAGCACCTGCGGCGCGACGCCGACCGCCACGCCGACCAGGATGAAGAGGATGACGGG
>ERZ1370068.7587-contig-6497_pt1 | contig 67693 bp, 120 predicted proteins | sample MGYA00561227_ERZ1370068 | MGnify/ENA primary metagenome ERZ1370068 (study PRJEB38410, sample SAMEA6850437) | metagenome | study: Metagenomic assessment of the ecological functions of the soil: analysis of the soil microbiota associated with the... | reverse complement strand
GGTTACGTATTGCTGTTATTGATGGGCGCGCAGGCGCCGCCGGAATTGCTGGGCATTCACACCAACATGGCCGAACGTGATTCCACTCGACATCGACAAGGCCGCGTTTTCCGGTGCGCCGGCGCCGGCGGGTCTCTCAGCCGACGAGAAGGTCGCGTACGAGCGACTGAGCTTCGTCTACGCCAAGGGCATCGGCTACGGCTTCCAGATGGGCCTGCGGCCGCAGACGCTGTACGGCATCGCGGATTCACCCGTCGGCCTGGCGGCGTATTTCCTCGATCACGACGCGCGCAGCTACGAGCTCATCGCGCGCGTCTTCAACGGACAGTCCGAGGGCCTCACGCGCGACGACATCCTCGACAACGTCACGATCACCTGGTTGACGAACACGGCGGTTTCCGGCGGCCGTCTCTACTGGGAGAACTGGGGGCGTCGTTCTTCGCCGTCAAGGGCGTCAGCGCCGCCATCCCGGTGGCCGTGAGCGTCTTTCCTGACGAGCTCTATCCGGCCCCGCGGAGCTGGGCGGAGCGGGCGTATCCCAACCTGATCCACTACAACAAGCTCGACAAAGGCGGGCACTTCGCGGCCTGGGAACAGCCGCAGCTCTCTGCCGAGGAGGTGCGCGCGGGCTTCAGATCGCTGCGCAAGTAGTCGAGGCAGAGCGCGCCGGAGGCCGGTCGCAAGCGACTTGGCCTCAGCGAGATCACCGGCGTCCCGGCCTACTCACGTGTTCATTTTGACTGGTCTTGGCGACTGGCTCGAACTCGTAGATCCCGCCGTCTGCCATCAGCGACAGAAAGAGGTGACCATCCTTGACCACGTCAGAGCGAATGAAGCCCCACTGCTTGACGATCTGATCGTGCATCGAACCGGCCGGACATTTCGCCAGCGGTAACGCGATGCGCTCGATATGTCGCGGTCCCCTGTATGGATTGGAGGCCGTGGCCGCGCTCGCGATCATGCGCCAGCGATGCCGCCAACGCGAACCCAACCTCCGGCTTGCTCAGGGCACGGAGAGATCGCCTCGTGGAAGCACTCGGATGGCGGTGCGCCTGGGCTGTGGACGTTGCGCTCGGCAGGAAAGCACCGTTGGGAGTGAACTGGCGAATCAGCTTCGGCAGCAAGAAAGTGATTGCCCATGTTGCGGTCTCTTCGCGGGAGTCCGCCCGGTTCGGCGAGCCGCTCGAGTGTGCTGGAGCCGAGCGCCGATTCGAGGCATGACGGCAGAATTGGGCGACCCTCATGGCCGCTAAACCACGACGTAAATCACATCACTCAGACCTACACGGCGAAAGAGATCGAGGAAACCGTCCGACCACCCGTTTGCTCGTTCGCCATGAGCGCCAGCAACGCCCGAGTAAGAGCGGACGCTCGCGGCAGGCACGTTGAAGAGTGACGCTGCGTCATTCACGAGTTGGTCAAACATGCGTGCTCCTTCGGCCTCTCCGCGACGACGTCTGTGAGGGCGGGCGCTGGTCGGTTCGAGAGGAATGAGCTGAAGATGTGCGTGGGGGTCCAAGACCATGTTGATCTCCTTCCCCGGTCACCGTTGACCTCGCGATGTGCGCGACAGAGACGTCACTGTAGGCGCAGTGAGGAGAGGCAAAGTTGGACCTTACGTCGTACGTTTCTTCACGGCGGCAATCGATCATGAAGCACGAAATGGCATCGAAGAGCTGCATGGAGCTCGGCGACCGTTCGCGAAGATCGGGACGCGGACGTAAACGTAATAAGTCGGATGAACTCAGACATGCTGCACACACAACGTGCGCGAGTGTGCAACGAGATGTAAACGTCCTGAGCTCCGCTCAAAGGCGATACTCTCCCGGTGTTTGATTGGTCCGCCCTTCCATGCGGGGATGGTGTCTCTGGTGAGGTCGAATTGTCCGATATGCAGGCCTACGGCCGCACGCATTCGTCATCGACGATGACATGAGCACGCTGAAGGCCCCTCGAGCGGCTCTACGCTCTACCGGTTTTCAGGTGGAGGTGTTCATATCGCCAGCAGCGTTTTCGAGCGAATGCCATTTGACGGTGTCGGATGCGTGCTACCTGATCTGCGCATGCCGGAAATGAGCGTCTGGATGCAGGAGGCGATGCGTCGAAGGGGCATGTCCCCGCCAGTCGTGTTCTTCAGCGGTGACAGCGACGTGCGCGCGACGGCACAGGCGATGCGGAACGGTGCGATTGATTTCCTCGTCAAACCCTCAACGAACCCGAGTTGATGGACGCGATTGCGCGAGCGATTGCGCGAGCTGACGGCCCCGACAACAGCGGCAGCGAGAGCACGATGCGGCGGAGCGTCTCGCCTGTCTGACGATGCGCGAGCGGCAGGTGTGCAATCTGGTAGCGCAGGGATTTCAACAAGCAGATCGGCTACCAACCCGGTATCGGCAGAAGACCGTCAAGGCGCACCGAGGCCGCGCGATGCACAAGCTCGAAGTGGACTCGTCGCGGCGCTGGTCCGCTGCTTTCAAACATCTCCGTCGAGCGGCCGTCTGCCTGATCGCACCCTGCGCGGCAACATCGATGTGAATCGCGGTTCGTCGTGAAGGCGTTCACCTGATTCAGCGGTCTTCCGGACTGACGTTCGAATTTCGCGACATCATACGCCGTGACGTTCCTCCCGGCCATTCGCGAATCACGAGCAGCTCGTCGAGCCTCGACGAAGACGAGCGGCCATTCTTTCGTCGGACTCTGATGGCGACGAGCCACCATCTCTCGAATCGTATTCAAGCCTCTCCGCAGCCCGGATCCATGCCAGCCCACATGCCCCGAACCCTCGGATCAATATAGTCCTGATCCAAGTATGGGTTCGCACGCGTCGACCGCCCGACCGCAGCCGATGTCGTCGCCCCAGATGACGAGGATGTTTGGTTTGTCCGTCTTTGCCATGCCGCCTACTCAGTTCCCTTCTTCCTGATCCGGCATGTCGCACGCCCCCATTTCTTGAGAATTGAACGTCACGCCGCGAGGGGTCCCGCCCCCGAACTCGCAGCGTAGTGACGAGCATCTTGGCCAGCTATGCAGAACCGGCATGCGCGGCCTGGCGTGATAGGAAGCGGCGACCGCTGCCCGTCGCAAGCAAGGTCGGGTCGCGGGGAACACCTTATATATATGGGCTAGGATGGCGGCGGCTCTCAGCGCGACGTCTTCGTCGGTCGACGTCTCGGCTTCTTCGCCAACCAACTCGCGGCAGCGCGCGAGCGGGAATGGAAGCTCGAGCGCACGCATTCGCCGCGAAACCGGGCCGCACCCGCCCGTGTGACGGGTGGGGGCCCGGCGAGTCACCGGACGTCCTCTCGAAGGTCGCGCCCCGCTCACACCGGTCCCGACCGGCAAATACTCCACCTGCGCGTGGGACGTGTTCCCGGATCGCCCGGCGACGCCCTGTCTGCAGCCCCTCCCCCTCTCGACAAACTCATTGACATCGAGGCGGGCGGAGACGGCATTGAACACCGCGCAACTTCGCCTGCTCAATTGACGCGATGGCGTAGTCGATCGCCCACCTGGCGTCGTCCTCCGCGTCCTCGGCATCCTTCTCCGCAATCTTCGCGTCGATCGCCTGCTTCTTGCTAGCGACCCGCGCTTTCATATTGTCGACGTCGGCGGCGATTTTTGCCTTCGCGGCATCCCACTTCTTTGGCACCGGCATCGCCAACGGACTTGATCGACCGTTTCGCATTCTCGACGGCCGCTAACGCAGCAGCATGCGCCTCCTTTGCGCGTGCCGCGACTTTGTCATGTCCTTCCTTCTGCGCGGCTGCGAAGCCGTCCTCGACAGTCTTCGCATGAAACGATAAGTCGGAGAGTTGTTCGGAGAGTGACATCGTCATGATTGCCTCCATCCACATTGTGTTTCGTGCATTGTGTTTCGTGGTCCTACCAGCATCTGCGGTCTTCGAAGGGTCCGGAATCTGCGCCTCAGACGCGGCGGTTACGCTTACCGCGTACGACCATCGATCAACCGACGGACGCGTCCGTACCGCAGCCAGATTGGGCTATCGGACGCCGGGATGCCGCTGCGGTTTCGGCATCAGGTGCGGCTCCGTGGATCCATTACACGCGATTGGCCGTGCATGACTGCAGATCGACCACCTCGGGATCGAGCGGAGGCAGTCTGGGCGCGATGTTGACTGCTACTAGCAAACGAACGGTCGCCAGAAAACGCCCGGCCGTCAGGCTGTGCCGGTACATGTTGGTTGCGGGGGCTCGCAGCCGACGGGCAGCTGCAGCTATGGCGCGGGGGCGGTTTAGCGGCTATCACGCTGGGGTTACGAAGTCGTCCCGCACGCGAAGCCCTGCCTGACGATCCGGTCTCGACGAGACTGTCGAGGATGAATAGCTCCAACGGGCGCGTCAACTGTCGGAGTCCATTATCCTTCACGCAAGACGTGGTCGATGTCCTTCAGCAGCGCATCGAAAGAGGTCCGACGCCCTGCGGCGTACGCACCGGCCCACCGATCCGGGCCAAGGCGTGCACGAACCTCCCGTTCCGACTGTACCTGGAGGTCGTGCACCAATTTGAGGACAACCGTGGCACCTGTGCGCTCGCTGACGGCGTCCCGCGCGCCCAGGATCCGCGCCGCCCACGCGTCGTCGCCTTTGAGTACCGCGGCGGCGACAAGAGGGACCAGCGTGTATGCGAACGCGTATTTGTCCTGGAGATCCCTGATGCATGTGAGGCTCTCACGCACCAACGCGATCGCCTCATCGGCGTTCCCGCGCCGCACCGCCACGATGGCGCGAACATACAACGCCCAGGTCAGGAACCACGGACCGGCCTGTCGAAGCACTGGCATGGCCTCATCGAGCAGGCGTTCCGCCTGGCCGGCGTCGCCGGTCGCAAGAGCCACCGACGCCATCCCGCTCAGCGCATTCCCGCTGCCCCACGGGATCGCCAGCGACCGGAACCCTTCAACAGCGCGAGCAAAACCAGTCGCGGGCCGCCTTCAAATTGCCAAGCGCGTGTTCGACGCGCGCGGACAGATCCTCGAGCCCACACGACCGCATCCATGTCGCCGGCGTGGGCGAGCGCGAGGGCGCGGTTGAGCCCGGTGCGTGCTCGCTCGAGTTCTCCTTGCGTGTACCAGAGCACAGCCGCTCCTTCAAGTGCTCTCAACTCGGCAGCGGGCGGAAGAGACGGCAAGTTCAGAATCTCTTGACACCACTGGAGGCCTTCGGCGGCATACCCCCGAATCAGCCAGAAGTACTTCAGCCCCCAGGCGATGATCGGACGCTTCGGCGGGACGCCCGCGCTCGATGAGCCACCTCAGCGCGCCGCGGTAATTCTCGAGATCATCACGCACGCGATCCAACCATTCAGCCTGCGCAGGTCCCACCAGCCCCTCCGCGGCAAGGGAGGCTTCACCGGTGCAATAGCGCGCCAGCGCCTCCAGGGCGTCGTCGCGCTCGCCCGACGCAGTGAGCTCGAGTGCCGCGTACGCCCGCACGGTTTCGAGCATCTCGTACAGCGGACGAGCCGCCACCGAGGTCTCGGATCGTAGAAGAAGGCTCTTGTCAATCAGGTCGGCCACCGCGCTGAGCACATGGTCGCTCCGGGCCGATGAAGCCTCACGACCGGCAAGGACCACCGCGGCCGCGTCGATCGAAAAACGACCCGGCAACGCGCCGAAGCGGCGGAAGGCGCGCTGCTCGTCCGGGCTCAGGAGTTGATAACTCCAGGCGACCGTCGCATTCATCGTCTGTTGGCGTTGCGGGAGATCGCGTGGGCCGACCGTCGAGAGCAGGACATCATGCGTGAGTCGGCGAAGCAGATCCTCAACGGTCAGCACTTTGATCCACGGAGCCGCCAGTTCGAGCGCGAGCGGCAGTGCATCGAGCCGTCGACAAATCGCTGTCACGGTCGGGCCGTTCGCGGACGTGAGGCGAAAGTCGGGTTGCACGTCTCGAACCCGCTCCACGAAGAGTCGCACCGCAGGAGCGCGCGCCAGATCGGCCGGTGACATCGCGTCTGAGGCCGCCTCCAACTCGAGAGGTCCGACGACGTACTCGCCGCTCGCCACGCACACGGAGCGGGGCGCGGCTGGTGACCAGCAGTCGGAGCAATGGGACCGATGTCAGGAGATCCGCGACCGGCGGCGCCGCGTCCAATACCTGCTCGAAATTGTCGAGCACCAGCAACGTGGAGTGATTCTCGCACGCGACGCGGGCGCGCCTCGGCAAATCGCGCGCGGTGACGTCCACCAGTCCGAAGCGCCTCGGCGATCGCCGACTCGACGAACGCAGGATCCCGAATGGCGGCCAACGGTACGAAGACCACCCGGGTTGCGCCCTCGTCCGCGATCGCGCGTGCAAGCTCCAGCGCCAGGCGTGTCTTCCCGACTCCTCCTGGCCCGATGAGCGTGATGAGGCGTGCGGCGGGATCGGCGAGCCACTGGCGCAGCGTCTGTACGTCCGTATCGCGGCCGAGAAGGACCGTCAGAGGCACGGGCAGCGAGACGCCGGTCAGTTCATCGACCGCCGTGGCCTGAGCCGGTGAGCGCGCGCTTTCAAAGAACGCGTCACGGGTCGCACCCGTCAGGTCGAGAGCCGCGGACAGCGCACGCATGGTCTCGACATGGGGCCGCCGGCGTTCCCCACGCTCCAGCGCGCTCACGGCATGGACCGACAGACCGGCAATCGTCGCGAGCTCCTCCTGCGTGAATCCCGCCGCCTCGCGGAGCGCCTTGAGTTGCGCGCCAAACGACCGCGGAGCGCCGACTTTCATAGCCTCCCATCATCTTACGGCCCGCGTTTGCCTGGGCTGTACTCCGCAAGTATTCCGTCAAGACGCGAATCGCGAGGAAGTGGCAAGCCGACCGGGTTGTTGGGTGGTGGGGAACCTGGGGGCGATGCTGGACGCCGCGGCCGGACAGAAGACGCCCGGCCGTCAGGCTGTCGGTAATGATGGTTGCGGGGGCGGGCTGCCGTCATGGGCAACGCGTGTTTGCGAGGCCGCAGCATGATGGCCGCCTGACCCTTACCTGGAACCTCTCGGCGTGGATGAGTTGCCGTTGTGCGGCGAGTCCAAACGCTTGGGTCTTGCGGTCGCTCGTGGTCCAGATGAGGATCATGCGCATGACTGAGAAGAAGGTTTGGCTCATCACCGGCGCTGGTCGGGGCTTGGGCGTCGACATCGCCAAGGCAGCCTTGAGCGCTGGCCACGCCGTTGTCGCCACCGGCCGCGATGCTGCGAAGGTCGCGGCTGCGGTGGGCGATCACGAAAGCCTGCTGGCAATCAAACTCGACGTCACCCGTCCACAGGATGCGCAGGCGGCGGTCGATGCCGCGGTCGCGAAGTTTGGCCGAATTGATGTTCTGGTCAACAACGCGGGCAACTTCTTCGCCGGCTTCTTCGAGGAGTTGAGCCCCGAACAGGTCCGCAATCAACTCGACACGCTGCTGTTCGGCCCGATGAACGTCACTCGCGCCGCCCTGCCAGTGATGCGTAAGCAGCGCTCCGGCCTGCTGCTCACCATCTCCTCGACCGCAGGCATCGCCGGCCAAATGTTCTGCACGGCGTATGCTGCCGCGAAGTTCGGCATCGAGGGTGGATGGAGTCGCTCGCTCCAGAGATCGCCCCTTTTGGAATCCGCACGATGCTCGTCGAGCCCGGTTTCTTCCGCACCGAGCTGCTCACCAACGACTCGACCACCTACGCCCAGCCGACCATTGACGACTACGCCGAGCGAACCAAGGAGATCGTCGCTGCCTGGAAGAGCATGGATGGGAAGCAAGGTGGGGACCCCGCCAAGCTCGCCGAAGCCCTTGTGAAGCTCGCTGCGCTCGAAGGAGCCACCGACCCGCTTCGCTGCCGGCGCTGACGCCGTGCAGACGTTCGAGGCCAAGGCCAACGCGCTGCTCGCACAGGCCCAAGCCCACCGCGAGCTGTCCACCGCCCTCGCGCACGATAACGCCTGACTACAGTGATGCGGCAGCGTGCTGGGCGCTGGATGCAAAAGAAGAGAATTTGGTTGCGGGGGATTTGAACCCCCGACCTTTGGGTTATGAGCCCAACGAGCTACCGGACTGCTCCACCCCGCGACAGGCACTGCACTGGAGGACTCTCGGCGTGCGGCGAAGCTACTCAATCTAACACGCGAACCGCTTGTCACGCCAGCCTCCGCGCTTCGTGCCTCCGTGGCTCGCCGCTGGTTCACGCAGAAGAATCAGCGCTCCCGTGAGGATCAGCCCCAGCGACACCAGGTGCGCGAGCGTGAATGGACCAATGATCCGCGTCGTTCACCCGGATGAACTCGATCGCGAAACGGATCGCGCCGGCGAGGATCAGGTAGCGTCCCAGCACGATCGCCGTCGGGCACACTGCGGCGCCGCCACCGAATAAGCAGCCACGCCACGATGAACAGCGCGAACATTTCATAGAGCTGCGTCGGATGCACGGGCACGTCGGTCGGCGGCAGCCCGCGCGGAAACGCGACCGCCCAGGGCAGATCGCTCGGCTTCCCGTAATCGTCGCCCACGAGGAAACAGCCGATCGCGACCGATCGCATGACCGATCGCGAGCGCCGGCGTGGCGGCGGCAAGCGTGGCCACGATTGGCGAGCCGCTGCCGCCGCATGACGATAAGCGCCGTACCGCACGCCGCCAGCTAATCCTCCAAACCAGCTCATTCCTCCGCGACTGAATAACAGATCTCGAAAGGGTTCCTCGCCGAGATGCTCGACCACCCACAGCAGCTTGGCTCCGACCAATCCGCCGAACACGCCGGCCATCGCCGCGTCACTGGCAGACGCAGGTAAACCGCTTCGGCGCCAGTTCTCGGCCGAATACCCAAAGGCCAACCAGCGCGCCGATCGCCACCATGACGCCGAAGCTGGTGACCTCAAAATTCCCAATGTGAAGAACGTCGGATACATGCGCAAATTATCGGCGATGCGAGCGTCGCACCGGCTACGGCCGAGGTTATAATCGCGCCCTCATTCCCCGACAACTGAAAGAGGGTCCCCATGGCGCGTCCCCGCAAGGCGTCTTCCGTCGGATCCGTTCACGCGATCTGTCGAAGAAGACTGAAATTCTCGAGCGTGAGATGACCGCGCAGCGCGCTGCACTCGAGCGGCTGAAGCAGATCGGCAACGCGAGCCAGGCCCTTGCGCGCCGGTGCGGCGGCCGATGCCCCGGCGACAAAACGGCGCGCGGCCCGCTGAGGCATCACCTGTGCATTGAGCCGAGCCGGCCATGCCGTCGCAAGACGTCATTCTCGCCTGGCACCGGCTTCGGAACGCCCTGGCGCAGCTGGCATGGGGACGTGGCACGTCGACCTGCAAACGGGCATCGCCACGCACGATGAAAGCCTCGAATCGGATCCTCGGCCTCGATCCCGTCGAGACGCGAGGATCGCTCCGCGATCCCAGCTTCACCGCGCATTCATCGGCGACGATCACGGGCGCGTGATGCGCGCGATCGACGAGGCCATCGCGTCGCGCAGCGAATACAGCGTCGAATACCGCGTCGTCCGCGACGATGGCGAGGTCCGATGGCTGCAGGACCGCGGACGCGTCATCCTCGACGACACCGGCGCGTCCTCGATTGGCGACCGGCGCCGTGATGGATGTCACCGCGCGCCGGCAGCTCGAGGATCACGAGCGCGCGCTCTCCGACGAGGCGTGCCCAGCTGATTCGCGATCTCGAACAGGCGAACCGCGTCAAGGACGAATTCCTCGCGATGCTGTCGCACGAGCTGCGCACGCCGCTCAACGCGGTCCTCGGATGGACGCGCATGCTGCGCCGCGGCACGATCCCGCCCGAGCGAACGGCGTCGATCCTCGACACGATCGAGCGCAACGCGTCCGCGCAGATGCAAATCATCGAGGAGCTGCTCGACCTGTCGTCGATGACCGCCGGGCAATCTGCAGCCTGCAGCATCGCGCCGATCGACCTCCGCGATCTGATCGGCGGCGCGGTCGAAACCATCCGTCCTGCCGCCGATGCGAAATCGATCGCCCTGCACGTCTCGATCGATGACACCGTCCGCGAGCTGACCGGCGATGCGCGCGGCTGCGGCAGGTGCTCTGGAACCTGCTCGCCAACGCGGTGAAGTTCATGCCCGCGGGCGGTCGCATCGACGTCAGCGCGCAGGAAGGACCCGCGGACCTCGAAATCACGGTGAAGGACAGCGGGCCAGGAATCGATCGGTCGTTTCTTCCGCATGTCTTCGAGCCGTTCCGCCGCGCGGAGTCGATCAGCACCGCGCACCGTGGGCGGCCTCGGCCTGGGCCTCGCCATCGTCCGCCACCATCGTCGAGGCGCACGGCGGCACGGTGACCGCCGACAGCGACTGGTCCGGGTTCCGGCTCGGCGTTCGTCGTCCGAATTCCGACGGCGCCGCGCGGCGCGACTGGATCACGGCTCTCAGACAGCGCTGCGGGGACGACGAGTGCTCGCCGTCGACGACGACTGCGTCCACGCAGGAACTGGTGGCGACGATGCTGCTGATGGCGGCGGTCTCGGTGCGCACCGCGGGACGTGCGTCGGATGCCGATCCAGATTCTGTCGGAATGGCGGCCTGACGTGCTCCTGACCGACATCGCGATGCCGGGCGAAGACGGCTACGCGCTGATCCGGCGCGTGCGCGCGCTTCCCTCCTCCGCTGGGCGATTCCCGCCGTCGCGCTGACCGCGTTCACCGATCCGCAAAGCGTGCAGGATGCGTTTGCGGCCGGCTTCGACGCCCACCTCGGCAAACCGCTCGAACCGCACGTTCTCGCGGATGCGTTGACGAAGGTAGCTTCGGGTCAGAAGATCAGCGTAGACCGCGACGCTCGCCCAGCAGCCGGCGCAGCTCGTAGGCGATCACGTCGGGTGCGCACGGCTTGATCAGCACGTGCGCGATGCCGGCCTGCGCGAAGCGATCGGGCTGGCTCGAGATATTCAGAGTGGCCGGTGACCGCGAGAATCGGAATCGCGCGCGTCGCCGCCGATTCGCTGCAGCGCGCGGCAGAACTCGAAGCCATCCATGCCCGGCACGGCGAGATCGGTGAGCACCGCGTTGGGACAGAGCTCGCGCGCCTTCTCGAGCGCCTGATGGCCGTTGTGTGCATCAACGGTGCGGAAGCCGTCGTGCTGGAGGTATTCGCGGTACAGAGACGTGTGCTGAGATCGTCCTCGACGATCAGCACCAGCGGATCAAGCGTGGGCGTTGCCCGTGGACTCGGTCTCGCATCCCGTCACCCGCTGACGCGAAATGTAGTTCGGCTCGACCGCGCGACGACCAAGACAAATCGCAAGCTCATGCGTTAGTCTGGTGGATATATTGAAATATCTGTCTTGCCTGCCCGTAATGCGCGGCTGACGGACGGCCGCGTGCGTGCGCGTCCGCAGCGCCCACCAGGCACGGAAGCCGAGCAACAGCACGGCGGCGACCACGGCCAGCACCTCGAACTGCGGCACGACCGTCTTCCTCGCGCCAGCCAGAAATGGATCAGCGCCGTAATCACGGCGACATAGATCAGCCGGTGCAGCTGCGTCCAGCGGCGGCCGAGCCGCCTGATGGACTGCGGTCGTCGACGTCACCGCGAGCGCCAGCAGCATCAGGAACGTCGCCATGCCCAGCGTGATGAACGGCCGCATCGACGATGTCCGATCCGCCATCTGCCGGAAGTCGAAGAACCAGTCGAGCACCGAACCACGTGAGGAAGTGCAGCGTCGCGTAGAAGAACGCGAAGAGTCCGAGCATCCGCCGCAGCTGGATGATCGGGTTCCAGCCGGTGATTCGGCGGATCGGCGTCACGCGCGAGCGTGATGACCAGAAAGCGGATCGCCCAGTCGCCCGTCGTGTGGGTGATGTAGTCGATCGGGTTGGCGGTGAGCCTGCCCTGCGGAAGGCGTCGGCGACGAGCACCGCGGCGGGAATGAGCGCCGCGGCGAAGATGACTCTCTTGAGGAGGACGATCGGCTTCAATAGTTCTTCTTGAGATCCATCCCCGAGTACAGCGAGGCGACCTGATCGGCGTAGCCGTTGAACGGCAGCGTCTTGCGGCGGAGGAACTCGCCGATGCGGCGCTCGCTCGCCTGGCTCCAGCGCGGATGGTCGACCGCCGGGTTCACGTTCGCGTAGAAGCCGTACTCGTTCGGCGTCATCACCTGCCACGTGTTCTTCGGCTGGTAGTCGACGAAGCGGATCTTCGCGATCGACTTGACGCCCTTGAAGCCGTACTTCCAGGGCGTCACGAGTCGAATCGGCGCGCCGTCCTGGTTCGGCAGCGTTTCGCCGTAGAGGCCGACGGCGAGGATCGCGAGCGGATTCATCGCCTCGTCCATGCCGCAGCCCTTCGACGTACGGCCACGGCAGCATCCGCGTTGACTCGCCAGGCATCTGCGCGGGATTGAAGGCGGTGACGAACTCGACGTACTTCGCCTGCGACGTCGGCTGGCAGGTCGCGATGATGTCCTTCAGCGGAATACCGACCCACGGAATCACCATCGACCAGGCTTCGACGCAACGCATGCGGTAGACGCGCTCTTCGAGCGTGTACGGCTGCGATGAATTCGTCGAAGCCGAACGTCCCCTTCTTGGCGGCGTATCCCTCGACGGTGATCGTCCACGGCCGCGGCTTGAGCCGCCACGCGCTCTGCCTTCGGATCCTCTTTATAAGGACCGTACTCGTAGAAATTGTTGTAGCTGGTGATGTCGTCGAAACGACGTCGAGCGTTTCGCCCGTCGTGCTGAGCGGGCTCTTCTTCACGTTGGCGAGCTTCGCGCCGTGACCTGTCCCCTCGCGCTGCTGCGCGGCATCCACGCTGTGCGACGAGCGGCGAGCCGACAACGGCCGCCGCGGCGCCAAGCGCGGCGCCTCGCCGCCGTCTGCAGGAACTCGCGCCTGCGGAGGTAGAGCGATCTCGGCGTGATGTCCGAGAACCGGACGTCGGGCGCTTTCGTATCAGCATGGCGACATTATAGGCTGCGGCGAAGCATCTCGACCGGAATGGCCGGGACGCCGCACGACTGTTTAGACGCCGGAATACCGCTCTTTTTCTGGATCTTTGCGGCACCGCCGAGGTAGTCCTGGCGACTCCGCGTGATAGCCTCAGCGAGCTGGAGGAGCGCCGGCGTCGCACGCCGGAGCGGCTGCATTTATCGAAACCATCCACTGCACCAACCGAACTCGACTGTTTCCCGCGGACGATGTCGCTGGCCGTGCATGAGCTCCGCACGCCGGTCACCGTCGTCTGCGGCTACATCCGGATGGTGTTGAAGGAGCACGGCGGTCCGCTCACCGACAAGCAGAAGAAGATGCTCCAGGAAGCTGAACGATCCTGCGAGCGCATCAGCGCGCTGGTCGCCGAGATGAGCGACCTCGGCAAGCTCGAATCGCAGCGAACTCGCGGTCGCGCGCCATGGACGATCGATCTCGGCGCGCTTGTAGCGCAGCTGGCGAGTGATATGCATGAGGGCGAAGACCGCGGGGTGCGAGCTCGAAGTGCGCGTCGCCGAATCGGCCGATCATGGTGACCGGCGATCGCGCGCGCGCTCTCCGCGGCGGTCACGATGTTGCTGCATGCAGCTTTGCGAGAACGCGGCGATCCCGGCGTCATCGTGGCCGACTGCTCGGTGATCGATTCGGCGCCGGCGTGGGCCGTGCTCGCGGTTGGCGAAGAGAACGCGCTGCCGTCGCTGATCGATGCCGCGCCTCGGCACGCCGCCTCCGTTTGACGAATGGCGCGGAGGCCTCGGTCTCGCACTGCCGGTTGCGCGGCGCGTCATCGAAGCGCCTCGGCGGCGCGCTGTGGTCGGCGCCCGGCGAGCGCCGCGCGCCGGCTCCGCATTCAGACTACCCCTTCGAACCTGAGGATCATATAACGATGTCAGCAGTGGCGGGCGCAGGCTCCGAGGCCGCGAACAGCACCACCGACGAGCCGACGTCCGGCGAACATCGCGGTCGTCGACGACGACTCCGGCTTCGCCGGATACCTCCGCACGTTTCTCGCGCTGCGCGGCTACGAGGCGCGCTCGTATACGCGCGGGGACGAGATCGTCGCGGCCATCCGCCAGGGCGAGCCGCCCGACATCGTGCTGCTCGACGTCGCGATGCCGGGCATGGACGGCCTGCAGACGCTCAAGGCGCTGAAGGCCGCGCGCCCCGAGCTGCAGGTCATCATGCTCTCCGGCCGCGAGCAGGCAGCGACGATCGTCGAGGCCGTCCGCCTCGGCGCCGCCGACTACGTCGTCAAGCCCGGACGATCCCGAGGGCCTCGGCGAGATCGCGCTCGACGCCGCCATCAAGCAGGCGTTCGAGCGCAACCGCCTGGTTCACGAGCTCACCGACCTGCGCCGGCAGCTGAGCGACGACCAGAGCGACGCGTTCATCGGCTGGAGCGACAGCCCCGCGATGCAGCAGGTCGCGCTCGATCATCGAGCAGGTCGCCGACAGCGACGTCACGGTGCTGATTCGCGGCGAGAGCGGCGTCGGCAAGGAGCTGGTCGCGCGCGCCATCCATCAGCGCTCGACGCGCAAGCAGCAAGCCGTTCGTGAAGGTCAATTGCGCGGCGCTGCCGGCCGAGCTGCTCGAGAGCGAGCTGTTCGGCCACGAGAAGGGCGCCTTCACCGGCGCGGCGACGCACGCGCATCGGCAAGTTCGAGCAGGCGCACAGCGGCACGATCTTCCTCGACGAGATCGGCGAGATGAAGCCGGCGCTGCAGGCCAAGCTGCTGCACGTGCTGCAGGACGCGGAGTTCACCAAGCTCGGAAGCAACAAGAAGATCAACGTCGACGTGCGCGTCGTCGCCGCCACCAACCGCGACCTCGAGCAGATGATGGTGCGCGGCGATTTCCGCGAGGACCTGCTACTACCGGCTCAAGGTCATCGAGGCCTACGTGCCGCCGCTGCGCGAGCGGCGCGACGAGATCCTGAAGCTCACCGACTTCTTCATCGCGAAGTATTCGCAGCGCTACAACCGGCCCGTGCGTCCGCTCTCCGACGAGCTGCGCGAGCGCTTCCTGACCTACGAATGGCCGGGCAACGTCCGCGAGCTCGAGAACATGATCAAGCGGTTCGTCATCCTGCAGGACGAGCAGCTCGTCGTGCGCGAGCTCAACAAGCCGCGCGCTCATGCCGCAATCCGCCGCCGATCGAACCGGCGCCGCCCGCGTTTCACGCGCCGTCGGCCACGCCACCGTCTTATGCAGGCCGTCGCCTCCAGCCGGCCGCCGCGATCGCGCCGAGAGGACGACGAGGACGGTGACGACGGTCGCACCGCCACCGACCCAGGATGGCCGCCGCGCTTGTCGGACGTCGCGCGCGAAGCGGCGCTCTCCGCCGAGCGGACCGTGATCGCCGACACGCTCCGCCAGGTTCACTGGAACCGCCGCAAGGCGGCGCAGCTGCTCGGCGTCAGCTACAAGACCCTCCTCAACAAGATCAAGGAAACAGGCATCGAGCGGCCCTGAGCGGGTCGGTAGGCCCGCGGTCCAGTGGTTACGTCGTCGACCAGTTCGCCTGATGAGTGACGTGGACGCGCGTTTCCACTTACCGCCAGCGACTCGCCACTAACTCCCTCATCCATCGAGTCCAAATCTTCCGATTTTCCGTTCTGTTCCAAGCTTTTTCAGCTGTGGCACTTCGCTTGCTCGACGAGGCTCGTCCGCGAACTCGGCGGGCAGAAGGACTTAGGGCGATGAGTCAGAAATCACAGGTGCTGGTCGTGGACGACGATCTCGCGATGTGCGGGTTCCTTCGCACGTTCCTCGGCGACGCGCAGCTACAACGCGCTGACGATGACGAACGCGGACGAAGCCGTGCGGCGCTTTCACGCTGATCGACCCGCCGCCGTGTTGCTCGATGTCGTGATGCCCGGCAGCATGGACGGGCTGGCCGCGCTCGCCGCGTTCAAGAAGATCGACAAGGACGTGCCGATCATCGTCATCTCCGGCCAGGGACGCACGAGCGTCGTCGTGCAGGCGATGCGGCTCGGCGCCACCGACTTTCTCTGCAAGCCGTTCGAGGAGACCGAGCTCGAGATGGTGCTCGAAAAGGCGCTCGAAGCAGCACCAGCTGAGCCAGGAGGTCGCGACGCTGCGCGCGCAGCTCAAGGAGCAGTCGCGCTACACGATGCTGTTCGGCCACAGCCAGCAGATGACCGAAGTGCGCGACCTGATCGAGCGCGTCTCCGACACCGACGTGACCGTGCTGATTCGCGGCGAGAGCGGCGTCGGCAAGGAGCTCGTCGCGCGCGCGCTGCACGAGCAGTCGCTGCGCAAGGACAAGCCGTTCGTGAAGGTGAACTGCGCGGCGCTGCCGACCGAGCTGCTCGAGTCGGAGCTGTTCGGATTCGAGAAGGGCGCGTTCACCGGCGCCATCCAGCACAAGCCGGGCAAGTTCGAGTTCGCCAACCACGGCACGATGTTCCTCGACGAGATCGGCGACATGAGCTTCCCGCTGCAGGCCAAGCTGCTGCAGGCGCTGCAGGACGGCGAGTTCTCGCGGCTCGGCGGCAAGGCCGACGTGCACGTCGACGTCCGCGTGATCACCGCGACCAACTGCGACCTCGAGGCGGCGGTCGCCGCCGGCAGGTTCCGCGAGGATCTCTACTTCCGGCTGAACGTCGTCACGATCACCATTCCGCCGCTGCGCGATCGGCGCGAAGAGATTCCGATGCTCACCGATCATTTCCTGAAGAAGTATTCGGTGCAGCATAACAAGCCGTTTCCCGGCGTCACGCCGGACGTCTCGCGCCTGTTCATGGAATACGAATGGCCGGGCAACGTCCGGCAGCTCGAGAACATGATCAAGCGGATGGTCGTCCTCGGCGGCGAGGCGGCGATCGTCCACGAACTCAGCAGCCGGCCTCGCCGCTCGCACGAGTGGCCGCATCACGACCTCCTCCCTGGCTCCGCGTCCGGCAGCATCCACCGCTGCAGCCGGTCATGCCTCCAGCCGGCTGCAGCGGAGGTGCCGGCGCCCGTGGCGGTCGCGGCCGCTCCGGCGGGCGCTGGCATCGGCTCGGTCGCGCCGTGGCCGCGCCAGCTGGCGCGAGCGCGCACGGCGAACGTCTCGCTGAAGGATATTTCGCGCACCGCCGCGCGCGAGGCGGAACGCGAGCTGATCCTTCGCATGCTGACGAAGACCCGGTGGAACCGCAAGGAAGCCGCGGAAATCCTCGGCATCAGCTACAAGGCCCTCCTCTACAAGATCAAGGAAAACGGCCTGGACAAGGCATCGTAGTGAAGGCGATGGCCGACGCATTTTTCGAAGAGAAGGCTCGCGTCTCCTCACGGCGCACGGCGTTCGAGTTCGTCCTCGACGGCGAAATGAAGCGCGCCGTCCGCGCGCAGAATTACCTGACGCTGCGTGGTCCTCGAGACGCGGCGCGAGTGGGACGGGATGACGGTGACCGCCGACGACGGGACGCTCGACGAAGTCGCGCGGATCGTCGGCCACGAGGTGCGCGACACCGACCTGCTCGGGAGCACCGAGACCGGCATCCTCTCGCTCGTGCTGCTCGACGCCGACTACGACAATGGCACGAGGGTGATCGATCGGCTCGTGCAACGGATCGATCACTACGAGTTCACGACGCCGCTGCGCATCTCCGTCGGCGCTGCCTGCTACCCCACACACGGCGTCGATCCAGACTCACTGAAGCGACCAGGCACTGTCTCATCCGGTCGTGAACTGGCGTGGCGGTGCTCCCGCATCGCGAACACGCCACTGACACTCACTCGCCGGCTGCGCCTTGGTGAGCCACTGAAGTGGAAATGGCGTTCATACGTCGCCGCCTCCCGCGCGTCGCCGCGCGCGAACGGCCCCGAAAGACGTGGTCTCGGGGAATTTGCGGAAGCGCGATGTCCAAATTGGAGAAACGGACGGAACGGCAAACATGTGAACAGTTATTGCACTTCAGCCGCGCCAGAAGTTGAGCCGTAACCGTGGACGAGCAGGAGATATGAAAGCAGCAGCCGTCACGACATTGATCATCGCCGCGATCGCGTTTCACGCGGCCGACGCCGCGGCGCAATCACATTTCGAAGCCGTGCCGTCGGTGACGGTGGGCAGTCTCTACGACGACAACCTGTTCGCACAGGCGCAGGGCGACGCGGGACACATGCTGACGGTGCGTCAGGGCCTGGGCACCGCCATCGACACACCACGCCTGAACGTCTCGAGCCTCTTCACGTTTGACTCTCAGCATTCGAACCATCGCGACCTGACGATGATCGACGCGCGGCGTCACGCCGACACGACGCATCCACTATCGCACGACCAACGCGACCACCCTCGGCATGATGGCGCAGTACGACCGCACGGAGACGCCCGGCGAGATCAACCTCGGGACGGGCATCCTGAGCGATCGCCGGCAGGCGCAACGCTGGGAGGTGTCGCCGAACTTCGCCCATCGCGTTCGGTCCGCATACGAGCGTCACCGGGTCCTACGACTGGATGGCCGAGAGCCTGGTCGACAACGGCACCGGCCGGATGCAGGTCGTGCGCGCCGGGACTGTCGCAGATCGTGAGCCGCGCGCTCGGCGGTGACCGGCGTCGTCCATGGAACGGCATTTCGCCGACCCGACCGGATGCCACCAACGCCAGCGACTCCGTTCGCGGTGCTCGGCGGCTGGGATCACCAGTTCTCGCCGTCGTCGCGTTTCTCGATCCAGGCCGGTCCGCGCATCTCGTCATACCGCGGCCTCGCAGCCTGAAGTGAGCGCGGGCGTCATCGCGCGAAACGCCGCGTCTGCAGGCTCGGCGTCGACTACTCGCACGGCGAGACGATCGTGCTCGGCATCCGCGGCCCGGTCACCTACAACGGCGGCGGCGCGCGTGACGCTGGCCGTTCCGGCGCACGATCGAGATCAGCAGCCACACCGCGGCGACCGCGATCGACACGCTCGACCAGCACCGCCTCACGTCCTATCGCCAGACGTTCATCGCGTCGTGGTCGCCGGGCGGCTTCTATACGTTCAACGCCTCCTACGGCGTCGACTTCCAGCAGGGCAACATCCGGCACAACGTCTTCACGGATGCCGACGTCTGGCGGCACGTGTTTGGCGTGAGCGTCACCGTGGCGCCGCGATACAGCCATTCCATCAAGGGGCCGGACGATCCGGCCGCACGCGCGAAAGGGGTTGCGAAATGATCGGCCGTCTTCCTGTTCTTCTTCTCTCGGGTGTGTGCGTCGCCTCGCTGGCGCACGCGCAAGAGACACAACCGCTCACGCCGTCGCAGGCGGACGTGACCGCGACGACCGCCGCACTCGCGACGGCAGCTGCGGCAACACCCGCCGTGGAAGCGGCGACCACGCCGGCTCCGGCACCCGCCGTGGCAGCGGCGCCCGCGCCGGCTCCCGCGTCGCGCCCGCGGTGCGCAGCGCGCAAGTCGAGCAACGTGGACATGTCGAAGGAATACCTGATCGGACCGGAAGACGTCCTCGACATCACGGTGTGGAAGAACTGCCCGGACTCTGTGCCGCACCGTGCCGGTCCGTCCCGACGGCAAGATGTCGCTGCCGCTCGTCAACGACGTCCAGGCCGCCGGCCTGACGCCGATGGATCTGCGCGAGCACCTCACCGAGCAGTTGTCCGAGCACCTGCCCTCGCCGGAAGTCTCGGTGATCGTCCGCGAAGTGCACAACTTCAAGGTGGCGGTCGTCGGCTCGGTGAAGATGCCGGGCGACTACGAGATCGAAGAGCCAGGCGACGGTGCTCGAGCTGCCTCGCGCGCGCGCAGGGCCTGACCGAGTTCGCCAACCGCGACAAGATCGTCGTGCTTCGCCAGAACGGCACGAAGACCGATCGCATTCAGTTCAACTACCGCAAGGTCGCCGAAGGCAACGACCAGGACAACATCTATCGTCCGCGCCGGCGACGTCATCGTCGTTCCGTAGGGAGAGGATTTCAATGGCGCGTGACCTGCTCGCTTCAACCGCCGACGACTCGCTGGCCGCTCCGGATGCTCGACATCCTTCGGCGCGCGCCGCCTGCTCGCCATCGCAATGTTCGCCGCGGTGCTCGTCCGCGGCGGTGTCATTCGCGATTTATCTGCCGGATCATCTATCGCAGGCCAGGCGCTGGTCCTGATCGAGCGGCCGGTCGACGAGATCGATCGTGCGGTCCGCGGAGTCGGCGCCCGGCGAGCTCGAAAGCCGGCTGCACATCATCAAGCAGGAGATCCTGAGCCGCGACCGGCTCGCTGGCGCTGATCAACCGCTTCAATCTCTATCCGAAGCAGATGACAGCACGGCGCCATCGACGATGCGCTGAACCAGATGCGCAGCGACGTCGAGGTCAACCCGTCGGGACCCGAGCAGCTCAGCGGCAAGAATCAAAGACGGTGTCCTTCACGCTGAATTACACCGGCGATTCCGCGAAGACGGCGGCCGACGTCACCAACGCGATCGCCGCGTTCTACGTGCAGCAGAACGACTCGATCCGGTCGCAGTCAGCGCTGGGCACATCGCAGTTCCTGCGCGAGCAGCTCGGCCGCGGCGAAGGCGCAGCTCGATCACCAGGAATCAGACGATCACGCAGTACACTGACGAAGTACACGGGCCAGCTGCCGCAGCAGGTCGGCGTGAACCTCGCGACGCTCGAGCGGATGAACACGCAGCTGCGGCTGAACGGCGAGCAGCAGATTCGCCTCATCGAGCAGCGCGAGAAGCTGCTGGAAGGGCCTGCGACGATCCCGAGCAGCGATTACGCGCGCGCGGAGAACCCTGACGCCTCGCCGGAGATGATCGAGCGGCTGAAACAGATCGACAAGCTCAAGTCCGACCTCGCCCAGCTGCAGACGAAGTTCACGAGCAAGCATCCCGACGTCGTCCGCCTGCAGGAGCAGATTGCCGATCTCGAGCAGCAGCAGAAGCCCAGGCCGAGGCGGCGCTGCAGAAGAAGCGCGAGGCTGCGCAGGCGCGCGGCGGCCGCGAGCACGGCGGCCGTACAGGACGCGCAAGGCACCGCGGCGCGCGCACCGATCGAGAGCCTCGATGCGGAGCTCGCGCAAGATGCAGCGACGAAGAAGCCGCCATCCGCGCGCACGATCGGCTCGTTCGAACAGCGGCTCGAGGGCGCGCCGGAACGCGAGCAGGAATTCGCGCTCATCACCCGCGACCGTCAGGCTGCCGAAGGATCTCTACGACTCGCTGCTGAAGCGGTACGACGAGGCGCAGCTGTCGGCCAGCGTGGAAACGGACCGGCAGGGCGAGCGTTTCCGCGTCCTCGAGCCCGCGTTGCCGCCGGAGGGTCCATCGGCGCCCGAATCGCATCCGTCTGCTGCTGATGGGCATTCTGCTTGCGCTCGCCGCGGCGGTTGCGGTGGTGCTCACCGCCGAACAGTTCGATGTCTCGTTCCACGGGATCGACGAGCTGCGCGAGTTCACGAGCGTCCCGGTGCTCGTCTCGATTCCGCCGATCGGACCAATGCCGCTCAAGCGCCGGCTGCTCACCGGTCTTGCGACGGTGTCCGCCATCGCGATGATCGCGCTCATCGCGACCGCGTCCGCATATTTCGCTCACGGCAACGATCAACTCGCCCGGCTCATCGGACGCGCCGGCTAGGCAGTCAGGGAATCACGTCATGGCTCATACACAACTCGACCCGCACCTCGTGGCTCTCACCTCGCCGGGATCGTTCGCGGCGGAACAGTACCAAGGACTTCGCCTCACGATTGAGCGGCTTCGACGCGGCCGCACGCTGCAGGTGATCGCCGTGACCAGTCCGGCCGCCGGCGAAGGCAAGACGCTGACGGCCATCAACCTGGCGGGCGCGCTGGCGCGCGGCGGCGACGATGCGCGCGTGCTGCTGATCGACGCGCGACCTTCGGCGGCCCGCGGTGGCGCGGCAGCTCGCGATCGACGATGACGCGAAAGGACTCACGGAAGTCGTCGAGAACGCGGCGGCGACGATCGACAGCGTCACGCAGAAGCTGACGCCGTTCAACCTGTCCGTCATCACGGCCGGGCACGCGCAACGGCGGCGGTGCATCAGATCCTGCGCTCGCCGCGTCTCGAGGTCGTGCTCGCGGAAGCGCGCCAGCGCTACGACTTCGTCGTGCTGGACACGCCTCCCTGCTGCCGGTGTTCGACTCGGCGCTGCTGGCCAACGCCGTTGACGGCGTGCTGATGGTGGTCGCCGCGAACCAGACGCCGAGGAAGCTCCTCGGCGAAGCGCTGAACCTGCTCGATCCGGCCAAGGTGCTCGGCATCGTGTTCAACCGCGATGCGAAGCCGATGTTTCGGCTACTACGACGCGTACTACAAGGACTACTTCCCCGAACAGGCTGTCACAGGAGCCTAGGAAACCCAGGAACCCCATGGTAGGCAAACTTCGTGACATGCGCGACCAATCGCGTCGCGTCCTGATTCTCGGCTCCGGCCCGCTGGCCTCGACACGCTGATCGAGGAAATCGAGTCCGCGCAGAACCCGCGCTACACCGTCGCGGGCACGGTTGACGATCAGATCCCCGAGCCGCGGGTCGTCGGACCACAAACGGTGGCTCGGTCCGTGCGACGCGCTCGCGCGAGGTCGTCAACCGCGTGCATCCGGCGTTCATCATCGTCGCGCTCGCCGATCGGCGCGACCGAGTTGCCGCTGCAGACGCTGCTCGAACGCGCGGGTGCGCGGCATCGTCGTCGAGGATGCGCTCGACTTCTCCGAGCGCCTGATGGGCAAGCTCGCCATCGAGGCGATCAGGCCGAGCATGCTGATCCTCGCCAAGGGGTTCAGGAACCACGGCGCCGCGGACCTGACGGCGCGCATTGTCAGCGTGCTCGGCGCGATCGCCGGACTCGTGATCTGCGCCCCGCTCCTCGTCGCCATCGGCATCGCGATCGAAGCTCGACTCGCGTGGCCCGATGTTCTTCATCCAGCAGCGCGCCGGCCGCAACGGACGTCCGTTCGGCCTCCTGAAGTTCCGGACGATGCACCCGTGCGACGAGCCGAGATCCGAATGGGTATCGGACAACGTCGATCGCATCACGCGCATCGGCCACTACCTGCGGCGCTTCCGCCTCGACGAGCTGCCGCAGCTGGTCAACGTGCTCCGCGGCGACATGAATCTGGTCGGCCCGCGTCCGCATCCAGTGACGAACCAGGCGGTCTTCATGGAGAAGATCGCCTACTACGGCCTGCGATCGACGGTTCGCCCCGGTGTCACCGGATGGGCGCAGATTCGCTACGGCTACGCGAACAATCTTGCCGAAGAGACCGAGAAGATGCGGTACGACCTGTACTACATCAAGAACCGCTCGCTCTGGCTCGACGTGCGGATCATGCTCGAAACGGTCGCCACGGTGCTGTTCGGTCACGGCGCAACCGAAGTGCGCCGCCGGCCGGCGCCGCTTCGTCCCAACGTCGCGTGGCCCGCGACGCGGCGGGCCGCGCTGGCGCCCACGGGCACAGACGGTCTTCCCTACGTTTCGTGGATTGCCGCGCCGAGGTCGGCCCGGTCGTCTGCAGGACAACAGTGAACGCCATCAGCCGTACTGGGCGGCTTCCGCCGCCCTTCAAAAGCCCCAGGGCGGCGGACCCGCCGGCTCGTGGTGGCAGCCGCAACCGATCGCGGACCCGAACGGTCCGCGCCGACTTGCTGCGGCGCTCGAGGGAGCCGTGCCGCGTTTTATGCGCTGGTCGCCTTTACGTTCGTGCTGTTGCTCTCGCCGCAGGCGTGGTTTCCGGTGCTGAAACTGATCCGCATCGCATTTCTTGCGGGCGGGATCGCGATGGCCGCGCACGTCATGGAGCGCACCGCGCACAAGCAGCCGATTACGCCGCTGGCACCCGAGATCGGCATCGCGCTCGCGCTCATCGCTGTGGTCGATGATCACCATCCCGATGTCGTATTGGCCGGGCGGCAGCATCCGGTTGCTGACCGATCAGTACCTGAAAGCGATCGCGTTCTTCTGGCTGCTGGCGACGATCATCACGACGCCGGGGCGATTGCGCGGCATCGCATGGACGCTCGTGCTCTGCGCCATCCCGCTGGCCGGCACCGGCATCTGGCACTACCTCTCCGGCCACGTCATGGAGACGGGGCAGGATGGGCTGGTTCGCATCGTCGGCTACATGGGCAGCTCGGGCCTCACCGGCAACCCCAACGATCTGGCGCTGATGCTGAACCTGATCATCCCGCTTGCGGGCGCGCTGGCCCTCAGCTCGCGCGGCGCTGCCCGCCTGCTGGCGACCGCTGTTGCACTGCTGGGCATGGGCGGCGTCATCGTCACGTTCTCGCGCGCCGGTTTTCTGGCGCTCACCGCGACGCTCTTCATGTTCCTGGTCGTGCTCGCCCGGCGGAAATCCGGAGGTGCAGCCATCGCGCTGTTCCTCATCGTGCTCAGCGTTCCGGCGCTGCTCCCGAAGTCATACGTCGACCGCCTCAGCACCATCACGAACATGCAGCAGGACAAGACCGGGTCGGCGCAAGGCCGGTAGCAGGACCTCGGCATCGCGCTCGAAGTCGTCTCGCACAATCCGATCATCGGGGTCGGGCTCGGGCAGGACATGATCGCGCTCAACCAGGCGCGCGGCCGATCGACGTGGCGCTCGGTCCACAACGTCTACCTGCAGTATGCCGTCGATCTCGGTGTCCCGGGCTTCCTGCTGTTCGCCTGGCTGCACCTTCTCTGCTTCCGCAGCGCGTGGGCGGTGGAACGCCGTGCCCGCAAGGATCCTGCGGTCGCGGAGCTCGCGCCGCTGGCGGCCGGCGTCCAGGTGTCGCTCGTGGCGTTTCTCGTCGCGGCGATGTTTCACCCGATCGCCTATCAGTTCTATTTCTTCAGCATCGCAGGGCTTGCCGTGGCGCTCAAGAACACCTGCCGCGCGGAGATCGCACGAGCGCACGGGCCCGTGTCTTTTTCTCTGCGGCCTGTGACTGCCGGGACGACACGTCGTGACCACTGCTCGCGTCCTCAACGTCGTGCCGACGCTGATGTGCGGCGGCACCGAGAATCAGTTCATGGCGCTCGCGCGACTGCTCGATCGCACCCGGTTCGACGTCGAGTTCGCCTGCCTGCGGCGGTGGGGTCCGTTTGTCGAAGAGCTCGCGCAGCGGAACATTCCGCTGACCGAGTATCCAGTGGCGACGTTTCGCAGCCTGACCGCGGTTGCGCAGCAGGCGCGCCTGGCGCGGCACATCGTCGCGCCGACGCGTTCAGATCGTGCACGCCTATAACTTCTACGGGAACGTGTTCGCCACACCGCCCGCGCGGCTGGTCGCGCCTGTCGTCATTGCGTCGATCCGCGACCGCGCGCCGTACCTGACCGCGATGCAGAAACGCGTGCAGCGCTACGCGTGCCGGTTCGCGGACTGCATCCTCGTCAACGCCGATGCGGTCAAGGACTGGTTGATTGACGAGGGCTACGACGCGTCGAAAATCGTCGGTCATTCGCAATGGCGTGGACCTCGCGCGGTTTGATGATGCGCCGCCGCCGTCGCAGCTGCGCCGCGAGCTCGGATTGCCGGATCGCACGCCGCTCGTCGGGGTCGTCTCGCGTCTGACGCGCCTGAAAGGGCCTCGAGCATTTCCTCGAGGCGGCGGCGATCGTCCGCTCGCGCATGCCCGACGCGCGCTTCCTCGTCGTCGGCGAGACGAGCCCGATGGATCGAGATTACCTCGGAGAGCTGCAGCAATATGCCGGGCGCTGTGGCGTCGCGGACTGCGTCATCTTCGCCGGGCTTCGGACGGATATACCGGCGGTGCTCGCAAGCCTCGACGTGTCGGTCATGCCGTCGCTGAACGAGGCGCTGTCGAACGTGGTGCTCGAATCGATGGCCGCGGGCGCGCCGACCGTCGCCACCCGCGTCGGCGGAACACCGGAGGCGCTCGTCGACGGCGTCGACAGGCATTCTCGTTCCGCCGGCGGATTCATCGGCGCTCGCCGATGCGATCGTCCATCTGCTGAAGGATGCGGCGCTGGCCGGACAACTGGGCCACGCGGCGCGTGCGCGCATTGCCGATCACTTCTCGATCAGGCGGATGGTGCGCGCGACCGAAGACCTCTACGTCGAGCTCCTGGAGCGGAAGCAGCGCAAGCGGCTTCCGTCGGCAGCATGTTAGGAACTCTGCCGGGACTCGGGCTTCGGGATTCGGGACTCGCAACCACGGAAGTGGTCGCCGACTATTCCGCCTTCCTGCGGCTCGAAGCCGAGTGGAATGACGCGGTGGCACGCGCGCAGCGTTCCGCATCCGTTCCTCCGGCATGAATGGATTCGCACGTGGTGGGACAGCTTCGGCCCTTCGGCTCGCTCCGCTCGCTCGGGGCAAGCGAACCGCGAGCTGCACATCATCGTCGTGCGCGACGAAGGACGGATCATCGCCATCGCGCCGTTGATGCGTGAGACGGCGCGTCGCTTACGGCTTGCCCGTCAGACGCCTCGCGCTGCTCGCCAACGATCACACGCCGCGGACCGACTTCGTGATCGCCGACAAGCCGGACGAAGCGTATCGCGCAATCTGGAACGCGCTTCTCCGCGACATCGACCAGTGGGATGTCCTGCAGCTGACGCAGCTGCTCCGGGCGTCGACGACAGTCGCCGCGATGTCGCAGTTTGCGGCCGCCGAGGGTCTGCCGATTGGCACCTGGAAAAGCAGCGACTCTCCGTACCTGGAACTGACCGGCACGTGGGACTCCTACTGGGCGAGCCTCTCGTCGAAGTTCCGCTCGAACGTCCGGAACCGGCTGTCTCGGCTGAAACAAGTCGGCGAGCCGGCGCTCGAAGTGCTGCGCAGACCGGTCGGACATCGCGGCCGCGTGTGACGACGCGTGGCGGCTCGAGGCGTCGGGCTGGAAGGATCAGGAAGGGCACGTCGATTTGCTCGGACGCGGCGGTGCGGAAGTTCTACACGCTGCTCGCCGAGCGCGCGGCCGCATCGCGGATGGCTGCGGCTCGTGTTCCTGACGGTCGGCGGACGCCGCATCGCCGTGTCGTATGGCGCGGTCTCATGACGACCGCCTGTTCCTGTTCAAGACCGGCTACGACCGCGAGTTCCACACCTGCTCTCCGTTCAAGCTCCTGACGTACTTGCGCCGCGCAGGAGGGATTCGCGCGCGGCCTGCGGGAAATCGACTTCCTCGGCGACACCGAGCCGTGGAAGCAGGAATGGACGCCGGCATCGCGCGGACACGACTGGCTGTTCCTCTTCTCGAACAGCAGACGAGCCCGGCTCTTGCATTCGATCAAGTTCCAGATGGCGCCGGAGTTGAAGAAATGGCGAGCGTAATGGGAACGTTCGTGCCGACGTGCCAGGGACTGTCCGCCGCGCACCTGGTGCGGCCGGCCGTCGCGAGCGCGCAGCGCCGTTTCCGTTCAACGCGGCGCACCGGCTTCCGTACTATCGCGCGCGCAACGCCATCTACCATCTGTTTCGCGCGCTGCTCGAAACGAAACCGTCGCTCACCGTCCTTGCGCCTGACTACTACAGCGGCAACGAGATCATGGCGATGCAGGCGGCGGGGGCGACGATTCACTACTGCCCTGTCGGTCCCGACATGCAGTGGGATCCGGACGAGGTGGAGCGGCTCTGCCGTGTGCACGACGCCAGACCTTCTGTACGTCATCCATTACGCCGGATGGCCGCAGCCGATCGATCGCGCTCGCCGAGCTCTGCCGCAGGCGGGAGATGCTGCTCGTCGAGGATTGCGCGCTCTCGCTTCTGAGCGAAACGCCCGATGGCCGCGCGCTTGGAAGCATCGGCCACTGGTCGGTCTTCTGCCTCTACAAGACGCTGCCGCTGCCCAACGGCGCACTGCTGGTCCAGAACGATCGCCGCATCGAGTCACTCGAGCGACTGCGGCTGCGCCGCGCCGGATCGGCGTCGGTCGCTCGGCCGCATGGCGGAGCTGCTGGTTCAGCGCATTCGCGGCCGCGTCAACGGCGTCGGCGCCGCGCTGCAGGCGGTCAAGCGCGGGATGGGCGTGGCGGCCGGCGCGCTCGACGTGCGCCGCGCCAACGTCGGCGACATCGGCTTCAACCTCGATGAAGTCGACCTCGCGATGTCGCCCGTCTCCGCGCGGCTGCTCGAGCGGCTCGATTTCGACGACATCCGCCGCCGGACGGATCGCGAACTACCGTCAGCTGCTCCAGCGAACTCGATCGCGGGTGTGACGCCAGTGTTTCCGGTGTTGCCCGAAGGCGTCTGCCCGCTGTTTTTCCCGATCATCGTGCCCAACAAGGCCGAAGCGGCCGACGCGCTGCGCCGCCGCGGCGTCGATGCGCTGGAGTTCTGGAACGATCCGGTCGGCGACGGACTCGAGATGTCGGCCAACGCGCGCTTCTTCCGCACGCACGTGCTGGAACTTCCGATTCACCAGGACCTGTCGGCGCGCCACATCACGCACGTCGCACGGCAGGTGAACCGCATCCTGGGCGGGTCCAACATGATGCGCCCTACCCGCGAGGCCGCATGATGGTCACGGGCGCGGTCGATCGGCGGAAGCTTCGCGCCGCGGCGCGACGCCGCCGACGTGGCGAGTCTGGTGATCGACTCGTCGTGGGGATTCAGCGCGTTGCGTTCCGAGTGGGACGCGCTGCTGCGCGACAGTGCATCCGCCTCGCCGTTCCTCACGTGGGAATGGCTGCATAGCTGGTGGACCCATCTCGGTGGTTCGTCGCAGCTTCGGATGCTCGTGGTCCGCGCGGATGGAGAGCTCATCGCGATCGCGCCGTTCCAAATGACATCGAACGGCGTTGCGCACCTCCCTGCCTCGAGTTGCTGGGAACCGGAGAGGCCGGCTCCGACTATCTCGACGTGATCATTCGCCGCGGCTGGGAATCTGAGAGTCTCAACGCGATCGAACGTTTCATCCGGTCGCAGAACACGACGCTTCGTCTCGCGCATCTTGGACCATCGGCCGTCGGCCGAACGACCTCGCCGATCGGCCTCGACGCGCGCGGTTGGACGACGATCGACGACGGAAGGCGGAACCTGTCCCTACATTCCGCTCGCCGGCCATACGTGGGATTCATACCTGGCCACGCTTGGCTCGCATCGCACCGCGCAAACGTCCGCCGCCGTATCCGCGCGCTCGAACAGAAGTTCGACGTGCGCTTCGAGCCCGTGACGGCTGAGGCTCAGCGTCGCGATGCGCTTCCGGCACTCGTGCGGTATCACGAGCGCCGCTTTGACGAGCGCGGCACCGCGTTCGGAACCAAGCCGCTCCGTGCCTTCCACGACGAAATCACGAAGCGTGCGCTCGACCGCGGCTGGCTTCGCGATGTACGTCCTCCGCTTGAACGGCGCACCGGTCGCCGTGATGTACGGCTTCCTCTACAACGGGACGTTCTCCTTCTATCAACACGGCTTCGACGACCAGTATCAGCAGCACAGCATCGGCCTGGTGTTGATGGCGCTCTCGATTCGCGCCGCCATCGAGGAAGGCGCCGGCGAGTTCGACATGCTGTGGGGTCTCGAGCCCTACAAATTCCTCTGGGCACACGACACGCGACGAGCTCCGCAACATTCATCTCTTTCCGGCGCATATCGGCGGGCAGATTCATCGTCACCTGCTTCATGCCCGCCGACGGGTCGGTGCTTTCGGCGCTGGAGGCGCGGCCTGTCAGGCCCGCCGGTGATCCCATGTCGCCTAAGGTTCGCCGCCTGCGCAGCCACGTGAAGACAGCGGTCGCCACCGCCATTGCGAAGGCGCACGACCATGGTCTTGCCGGGCCGCGCGATGCGTATCGGCCGCTCGTGATCGGCTATCACCGCGTCGTCGAGCATTTCGAATCGGAAGCCAGGGTCGAGATGCCGAGCATGCTCACCAGCCTCGAGATGTTCGAGCGGCATCTCGATTGTCTCGGCCGGTCGTTCCGCTTCGTCACGCTCGACGAGATCGGCGATCGCCTGCTGAACGGGCTGCCCTTCGAGGAACCGGTCGCGGCGATCACGTTTGACGATGGCTATCGGGACGTCTACGAGCTGGCGCTGCCGATTCTCGAGCGCAAAGGAATTCCGGCGGCGATGTTCGTCGTCACCGATCTGGTCGGCCGTCCGCCTGGCAGATCCACGACAAGCTGTATCACCTGGTCGCGAAAGCGTTCGCGGTGCTGGGACGATCCGCAGGCGAAGATGCTTGGCCTGCTGCGCGAACTCGGCTTGCCCGCCCACGATCTCGACGCGGCGCTCGGCGATCGGCAATCCGATGCTCGCGGTGTCGGCGCTGCTGCCGGAGCTTCCGCAGGCGGACATCCGCCGCCTCATGACGGGTCTCGAGCTGAGCGTCGGCAACGGGTTCCACAACGTGCCGCTGGCCGTCACGTGGGACGATGGTGGACGACATGCGGCGGCGCGGCTTCATCATCGGCTCGCACACGCGCAGCGCACGTGTCGCTGCCGATGGAGTCGCCGCGACGGATCGCCGAGGAGCTCGACGGCATCGAAGGCGGAACTGGAGCGCCGACCTCGGCGAGCGGGTCGATCACTTCGCGTATCCCGGCGGGCACTTCAACAGCGACGATCGTCGAGCGCCGTCGCGCGCGCCGGCTATCGCTTCGCGTACACGGCGTGCCGGCACGACGATCGCGCGCCATCCGCTGCTGACGATCCAGCGCCTGCTGCTGTGGGAAGGATCGTCGGTCAACGCGCGACGGCGAGTTCATCCCCGACATCCTGAGCTGCCAGGCGCACGACCTCTGGCCACCGGCGCGCCGGTGCGAACGGGTGCATCGATCATGAGCGCCTGCGCACAGAGACCGACGTTACGCAGGCTCCGGCCGCGCTGCTCGTCGACCGGCCGCGTCATCGGCCTCGTGCGCGTCGTTTGCGATCGGGATCGTGCTCGCGCGCATCTTCGCGCCGGCCGCGTTCGGCACCTACAAGCAGTTCTTCCTGCTGTACGGGACGCTGTACGGCCTGGCGCAGCTCGGGATGGCCGAGAGCCTCTACTACTTCGTCCCGCGCAACACGGCGCGCACGCCGCGCTACGTCTGCAACGCGCTCATCACGCTGGCGGTCGCCGGGCGTCGCCTGCCTGAGCGCGCTCTACGCCTGGCGCGCGCAGATCGCCGCGCGGCTCGACCAACGCGGCGCTCGCCGACTACATGGTGCTGGCCGGGCTGTTCCTGACGTTCATGCTGATGTCGACGGTGCTCGAGATCGTCATGGTCTCGCGCAAGAAGCACCTGATGGCCGCGGTGACCTACGCGTGCTCGGACATCGTGCGAACGCTGTTCTTCATCGTGCCGGCGTTCGCGCTCGGCAGCCTGCGTGCCGTCTTCGTCGGCGCGACCGCGTTCGCGGCGCTTCGGCTGGTGCTGCTGCTGGCCGCGCTCTGGCGCGCAGTACGGCCGCGAGTTCCGCGTCGATGTCGGCGCTGTGGCGCGAGCAGCTCGGCGTACGCGCTGCCATTCGCGCTTGCGGTCGGCGTCGAGGTCATCCAGCTCAACTATCACCAGTACGTCGTCGCGCTCGCGGTTCGACGCGGCGACGTTCGCGATCTACGCCGTCGGCTGCCTGCAGATTCCGCTGGTCGACATGATCATGACGTCCACCGTCAACGTGATGATGGTCGAAGATGGCCGAAGACGCGACGCACAGCGAGACGACCGTCGCGCTGTGGCACGAGACGATCTGCCGCCTGGCGTTCCTGATGGTGCCGCTGTCGGCTGTTCCTGTTCGTCGTCGCGCGCGATCTGATCGTCACGCTCTACACCGTCGACCTATTCCGCCAGCGTGCCGATCTTCATGGTCTGGTCGCTGACGATCCTGCCGTCGATCTTCGCGGTGAACGCCGTCCTCCGCGTGTTCGCGCAGACGCGGTTCCTGCTCGTCATGAACCTGATGCGGCTCGCCATGGTCGCCGCGCTGATCGGCTGGTTTCTCTCGGCGTTCGGCATGAGCGGCGCCGTGCTCGTGACGCTCGTCAGCACGATGCTCGATCAACTTGGTCGGCGTCGCGAGGATTGCGCACCTGCTGCACCTCTCGTTCAGCCGACGCGCTGCCATGGTCGCGGCTCGCCGGCATCTTCCTTCGCGCCGGCGTTGCCGCCGTGCCGGTGCTCTGGCTCGACGCGCGAATGGTCGCTGCAGCCAGTCGTCAGTTGGTCGCGAGCGGCGACGGCGCGTACGGCATCGTCTATTTCGGGCTGAGTTACTTGATGGTCCGCCTGAAGGCGGACGCCACCGCTGACACGGCCGGATGCAGGCGGAAACCGCATCGGTCAGGGTCCGAGCTTTAGCCGGGCCGAAGGAGAACCTGCTGTGTGTGGTATCGCCGGAATCGTTCGCTGGGACGGACGGCCGGTTCGCGAAGACGAGATTCGCGCGATGTGCGGCGTCATGGCGCATCGCGGCCCGGACGACGAGGGCGTCTACATCGGCGACGGCGTCGCGCATCGGCATGCGCCGCCTCAGCATCATCGATCTCGACAACGGCCACCAGCCGATCTCGCAACGAGGACGGCACCGTCTGGATCGTCTTCAACGGCGAGATCTACAACTACCAGGAGCTGCGGCGCGACCTCGCAGAAGCGCGGCCACACGTTCCGCACGGCCAGCGACACCGAAACGATCGTTCATCTCTACGAGGACCTCGGGCCGCGCTGCGTCGATCGGCTGCGCGGCATGTTCGCGTTCGCGATCTGGGACACGCGCCGCCGGCAGGTGCTGCTCGCGCGCGACCGGCTGGGCATCAAGCCGCTCTACTACGCCGAGCGCGACGGCGAGCTGCTCTTTGCGTCGGAGCTGAAGCCGATCCTGCAGCTCCCGAGCGTCGAGCGCTCGCTCGACTGGGAAGTCGGTCGGCCACCTGTTCACGACGCTCGCGACGCCCGTCGACCGCGCAGCATCGTCGAGGGCGTGTCGAAGCTGGAGCCGGCGCGCGTCGCGCGTCGGCAGCCAGGGACGCAGCCTCCGCATCGAGCGCTACTGGGACGTCGATTTCGCGCCCGAACGAGCGCGCGACCGAGGACGGAGCTCGTCGAGCAGCTCCGCGAGCGTGCTCGCCGGAGTCGGTCGCGCTGCACCAGGTCAGCGACGTGCCCGTCGGCGCGTTCCTCAGCGGCGGCATCGATTCGAGCGCCGTCGTCGCGATGATGGCGCGGCCGAAGGACGTCGACCTGAAGACGTTCTCGATCGGCTTCGCGGAGGCGAGCTACGACGAGCTCGGCCACGCGCGGCAGGTCGCCGCGGCAGTTCGGCACCGATCACTACGACCTCGTCCTGCGCCCCGACGTCGTGCAGATCGTCGAGGACCTCACGTGGTATCTCGACGAGCCGTTCGGCGACACGTCCGCGATCCCGACCTACATGGTGTCGAAGCTCGCGGCCGAGCACGTCAAGGTCGTGCTGAGCGGCGACGGCGGCGACGAGCTCTTCGCCGGCTACGACAAGTATCGTCGTCGAAGGCCGCGAGCGCAGCTGCGACCGGATCCCGCGCGCGATCCGCGAAGGCCGCCGGCGCCGTCGGCGCGATGATGCCGCACGGCATGACGGGCCGGCGCTTCCTGCGTCACCTCGCGCTCGACGGTCCGGACCGCTATCTCGACGCGTCGACGCTGTTCCACGCCGACGAGATGCGGCGGCTGTTCCGGCGCGAAGCGCTCGACGCAGATCGCGCGGCACGACCCGTGGTCCGCGTCACGCGCCGAATGGCGTGAGCCGGCGCGGCGACTGGCTCGCCGCGGCGCAGTACGACGACATCAATCGCTACCTGCCGCTCGACATCCTGACCAAGGTCGATCGGATGACGATGGCGCATTCGATCGAGGCGCGGCCGCCGCTGCTCGATCACAAGCTCGTGGAGTTCGCGGCGACGATTCCCGCGCGCTTCCGCCTGCAGGACGGCACGACGAAATACCTCTTCAAGAAGGCGATGCGCGGCATCCTGCCCGACTCGATCATCGACCGGCCGAAGCACGGGTTCGCCGTGCCGCTGGCGCGCTGGTTCCGCGGCGAGCTGGCAGGGTTCGCGCGCGACGTGCTGCTGTCCGGACACCTGCCGCGAGCGCGGCATCTTCGACACGCGCTCGGTCGAACGCCTGTTCCAGCTGCACGCGCGCGGCCGCGATCTCGATCTGCAGCTCTGGACGATGCTGTCGTTCGAGCTGTGGTGCCGCCGGTTCCTCGATACGACGCGACGTTCGAGACGTCGCGCCGGAACGGACGCCGGCAGACGCTTCGCAGCACCGGCTGCCGCCAGCGCATCGTTCACGACGGCTTCCACGTCAGGCTCGGTTCTTCCACCACCGATCCGTCCCTGTACGCCGACTGAAGCGAGCACTCGGAAGGGTGAACTGTTTCCCCCTTTGCGCCGCATCTGACACGAATACGGCAACTTACAGCGGCACCGATATTGATCACCCATCATCCGTATGCGAATCCTCTGGGTGAAGATGGGCGGCCTGTGGCCAGCAACAACCGGCGGCCGCGTGCGCAGCCTGAACACGATTTCCGAGCTCGCGCGCAGTCACCAGGTCACCGTCATCACCACGCATGGCCAGGGTGACGACCCCGACGGACTGACACAGCAGCTCGCGCACTGCGAGCGGGTCGTCTCGGTTCCCGTACGCGGTTCCCAAGCGCGGCAGCGCGGCGTTTGCCGCCTCTGTTGCGGGCTCCTGGTTCTCTCACTACCCCGTTGATCTCTGGAAGTGGCGTGTGCGCGACGTCCGCCGCGAGGTGCGCGGCGGCGCTGGCGGAGACGTCGATACCGATCTGTGCTGTCGCCGACTTTCTGTTCGCCGCCGTGAACGTCCGGATGACGGGCGACGTGCCCGTGCTGCTCTTCGAGCACAACGTCGAATACCTGATCTGGCAGCGCCTCGCGCATCTCGAGACGCAGCCCGTGGAAGCGCGCGCTCTTCGAGATGGAGTGGCGGAAGCTGCGCGCGTGCGAAGCGGATGCCTGCCGGCGAGCCGACCTGACCGATTGCGGTCTCGGACGATGACCAGCAGCGGCTCGCGGAGCTTGGCGCCGGGATCCGCGCTGCGTCCGATCCCGACCGGCGTGGACACCGAGCTACTTCGCGCCGCGCGGCGCCGCCGAAGTGCCGGCGCGGCTCGTGTTCAGCGGCTCGATGGACTGGCATCCGAACGAAGACGCGGTCTGCTACTTCGTCGACACGATCCTTCCGCGCATCCGCGCTGAAGTCCCCGACGCGTCGTTCACGATCGTCGGCCGCAATCCCAGCGCGCGCGTGCGCGAGCTCGCCGCGCAGCCGGGCATCGATCGTCACGGGCACGATCGACGATGTGCGCCCGTCGATCGGCGAAGGCATCCGTCTACGTCGTGCCGCTGCGCGCCGGCAGCGGCACGCGCATCAAGATTTTCGAGGCGCTCGCGATGGGCAAGGCGGTCGTCTCGACGACCGTCGGCGCCGAAGGGCTCGCGCTCGAATCGGGCCGCCATTTCCTGGCCGCCGACACGCCACACGATTTTGCGCACCGCCGTCATCCGGCTGCTCCGCGACCCGGCCAGGCGCCAGGCGCTTGGAGACGCGGGCCGCGCACTGGTCGAAGCGAACTATTCCTGGGCGACGGTCGCGCGCCAGTTCGAAGAACACTGTGAAGAGGTGGTTGCCGAGCATGCATACGCAGGACGAAGCCGTCCGTGGTGCTTGATCTGTCACGAGCAGGATCGCCTCGACACCGAGGGGCTCGCGTCGTGGCTGGCGAGCACCGCTGAGGTTGGCTGGTCTCATCATCATTCGTGATCCGCGCAGCCGCCGGTGGCGCGCCGCGCGGCGCGAAATCCGCCGTGTCGGCTGGCTGCGATTCCTCGACGTGGTCGCCTTTCGCGCGTATGCGCGGCTGCGGCTCGCGCGCCGCGACCGGGCGTGGACCACGTCCGAGGTCGCACGGCTGCGGCGGCGGTACCCGGCGGATCTCGCATCCGTGCCGCGCATCGTCGTGTCGACGCCGAACGCAGACGAGGCGCGCGAGTTCCTCGAGCGGCTGCGGCCGGACCTTGCCGTCGCGCGCTGCAAGATCATTCTCAAGCAGGCAATCTTCAGCATTCCCCGCGTCGGGACGTTCGTGCTGCATCCGGGCATCTGCCCCGAATACCGCAACGCGCATGGCTGCTTCTGGGCGCTGGCGCGGCGCGACCTCGATCGCGTCGGCATGACGCTGCTGCGCGTGGATCCGGGCATCGACACGGGTCCGATCTTTCTGCACGGCACCTACGACTTCGACGAGGTCGATGAATCGCACTCGGTCATCCAGTACCGCACGGTCATCGAGAACCTCGACGCGATCGGCGAGCGTGCTCACCGCGTCTGTGCCGCGGCGAAGCACGTGAAGCCGGTCTCCGTCGAAGGACGCGAATCGGCCGTCTGGGGTCAGCCGCAGCTGACCGCGTATCTACGTTGGAAATGGGAGGCCCGCCGGAAGCGACATGAGAGTCGTATCCCTGCTCTTTCATGACGTGTATGCGTCGGATCCGCTCGAGAGCGGCTTCCGTTCGCCTGCAGCCGACCGCTACAAGCTGTCGGTGCCGCGATTTCGAGGCGCAGCTCGACGGCCTTCGGGACGCTCCGGCGCAGCTCACCTTCGATGATGGGGGCGTCTCGTGCTTACACGCGCGTCGCCGACAGGCTGGAAGCGCTGGGCCTGCGAGGACATTGCTTCGTCTCCACCGATTTCATCGGGGAGCGCGGGTTTCTGACCGCCGCGCAGATTCGCGAACTCGACGCGCGCGGCCACATCTTCGGCACGCCATTCAGCGTCACATCCGGCGCGATTCAGCATGCTGACGGCCGCCGAAGATGCGGGACGAGTGGGCCGACAGCCGACGACGGCTCGAAGACCTGCTCGGCCGTGCCGTGATCATGGGCTCCGTTCCCGGCGGCTACTTCTCTCGCGACGTCGCACGCGCCGCTGCGGACACGGGCCTGCGAACGCCTTTTCACCTCCGAGCCGACGGCACGGCCAGGCGTCGTGGACGAGCTGCACGCTCCTTGGCCGCTTCACCATTCGGCGCGGACATCCGACCCGACATGGCGCGGCGGTTCGCGTCGGCGTCGCCCTGGACACGATGCGGCGCGTGGATCGGCTGGAACGCGAAGGCGCTGGTCGAAGCCAGTGCTCGGCGCCTTCATACGCGCGGGTCGCCGACTGGCTCCTCGAGCCCATCGACTGCGCTCGGGCAAGCCGCCTCCTCGGAGCATCATGGTTAAGTCCGGGAAGGCTGTCTTGCTCTTCGCCGCGGCGCTGCTTGCTGGCGAACGTCGCCAACGCGGCGGAACAGAACGCACCGCAGCCTCCGCGCGCAACGGTCGAGATTCCGCCGTTGAAGACGACCGGCCGCACGATTCGCGTGGCGGCGGGTGGCGATCTTCAGAAGGCGATCGACGAAGCGAAAGGCGGCGATCGCATCGAGCTCGAGCCGCGCGCCACATACGAGGGTCCGTTTCATCTCAAAGTGAAGGACGGCGATCAGTGGATCGTGATCACGTCGTCTGGCGCACTGCCGACGCCGGGCCGCCACGTGCAGCCGTCGCACGCAGCGGCGATGGCGAAGCTCGATCTCCGCCGGCGACTTCGTGGTCGCCACCGATCCCGGCGCCCATCACTACCGCCTCGTCGGCATCGAGGTCGCGCCGAAGGCCGGCTCGTTCGTCAGCACGCTCATCCAGCTGGGTGACAAGGAAGCGTCCGCCGATGCGGTGCCGCATCACCTGATCGTCGACCGCTGCTACGTGCATGGCGACGCGCGCATCGGCGCCCGCCGCGGCGTCGCGCTGAACGCGCGCGACGCCGCCGTCATCGATTCGTACTCTCCGACTTCAAGGAAGTCGGCGCCGACTCGCAGGCGATCTGCTGGCTGGAACGGCCCGGGCCCGTTCAAGATCGCGAACAACTACCTCGAAGCGGCCGGCGAGAACATCATGTTCGGCGGCGCGGATCCGAAGATTCCGGACCTCGTGCCGTCCGACATCGAGATCGTTCACAACCACCTCGCCAAGCCGCTGCGCTGGCGAAAGGGCAACCCGTCGTTTGAAGGCGTCGAGTGGACGGTCAAGAACCTGTTCGAGCTGAAGAACGCGCGGCGTGTCGCTCGTCAACGGCAACCTGCTCGAATACAACTGGCCCCAGGCGCAGAACGGCTTCGCGATTCTGTTCACCGTCCGCAACCAGGACGGCGCGGCGCCGTGGTCGACGATCGAGGACGTGGCGTTCACGAACAACCTCGTCCGGCACGTCGCGGCCGGCGTCAACATGCTCGGGCGCGACGACAACAATCCGAGCCAGCAGGCCAGGCGCATCGCGATCCGGAACAACGTCTTCCTCGACGTTGGCGGCAGCGTGGGGCAGCGGGCGGCTGTTCCAGCTGCTCGACGGCGTGAGCGGCGTGTCACGATCGATCACAACACGGCGTTCCAGACCGGCGGCGTCCTGTTCGGCGGCGACCACGCGCCGCACACGGGATTCGTCTTCCAGAACAACGTGGTGATGCTGGCGGAGAACGGCGTCATCGGATCGAGCGCCGGCGAAGGCATGCGACACGCTGAAGCGCTACTTTCCCGACTCGGTGTTCCGCCGCAACGTGATCGTCGGCGGCATGGCCGGCCGGTATCCGGCCGACAACTTCTTCCCCGCATCGCTGCAGGACGCGGGGCTGACGATTCCGCGCGACCAGAGATTTCCGGCTGACGCTGGTGCGGCCGTATTCGCGTGCGCGCGACCGACGGCCGCGATCCCGGCGCCGACGTCGACGCCGATCGCAAAGGCGCTCGATGGACTCGAGGCTGCCGGCGCTCCGGACGCGCGACGCGGCACACGCCGACATCATGGGCGTGGCGATGCTGCACGCCCGGTGCAGCCGCACGTCTTCTGGATGTCCCTGGCTGCTGCTCGTCTACGTGTACGTCGGCTATCCGATCGTGGCGGTCGGCCGCGCGCGGCTGTGGCCGAAGCCGCGCGTGCGCGCAGCTGATCGAGCCGACCGTCTCAATCATCGTCATCGCTCACAACGAGGCGGAGCGCATCGGCGCGCGCATCGAGAACCTGCTCGCGCTCGACTATCCGCGGCGCAAGCTCGAGATCGTGATCGGCTCGGACGGATCGACGGACGACACCGTCGAGCGCGCGCTGCGAGTACGAGGAACATGGCGTCACCGTGCGCGCGTTCCAGCAGCATCGCGGCAAGCCCGCCACTCATCAACGCGCTCGTGCCGATCGTCCGCGGCGAGATCGTGATGTTCGCCGACGCGCGTCAGCGCTTCGAGCCGCGAGACCGTCCGCGAGCTCGTGGCGAACTTCGCGGATCCGCGCGTCGGCGCGCGCCAGCGGCGAGCTGGTGCTCACCGCCACCGACGGCACCGCCGCCGCCGGCCAGGGCACCGCGTTCTACTGGCGCTACGAGAAGTTCATCCGGTCCATGGAAGGGCGTCGTGGATTCGACAATCGGCGCGACCGGCGCGATCTACGCGATCCGGCGCGCGCTGTTCGAGCCGATTCCAGACGACACGCTGCTCGACGACGTGCTGATTCCGCTGCGGATCGTCCGGCGCGGATACCGCGATCGTCTTCGAGCCGACGCGCGCGCGCACGACTGCGCGTCATCGACGGCGCGGCAGGAGTTCGTGCGCAAGACGCGGACGATCGCCGGGAATGTTTCAGCTGATCGCGCGCGAGGGATGGCTGCTCAATCCGCTGCGCAACCGCCTCTGGTTCGAAACGGTCTCGCACAAGGTGCTGCGCGCTGGCGCTGCCGATGCTCCACGCCGTCGTTGCTCGCCTCGAACGTCATGCTGGCCGATTCGGGATTCTACGGATTGATGCTCGGCGCTGCAGGCGATCTTCTACGCCGCGGCGGTCGGTCGGATTGACCCAGCGCGATACGCGGCGGCGCTCGATTGTCTTCACCGCGCCCTGTGCGATGTGCCTGCTCCTCTGGGCGACCGTCGTCGGCTTCTTCCGCTTCATCACCCATCAGTCAGCAGGTCACGTGGGAACGCGTGCCGACGCCTGCCGCACGCAGGCGCGACGTCGCCGCCTAACGCTTTCTTCTGCCTGACCGGTTTCGAACCTGCCGGACGCGGAACCGCGTCAGCGTTGCCGTTGTCGAACTCGTCGCTGCCGCCGCCACGGTGGTCGTCGCCGGCGCATCGCCTGACGTCGCGGCCGCGCCGCCGCCGCGAAGCCGACGTTGCGGACCGATGCCGTTGGCATCGAAGAAGATCGACGTGCGCGCGCAGCGCAGCGGCCGTCGTGTTGCCGCTCGTGTAGAAGACGCCGCCATTCTTCGCGTAGCTCACGGCGCCGCCGTTGACGGCGATCGTGAACGTATCGCCGGCGCCGAACGCCGATCTTCGGTCTTATACGCGCCGGACTCGCGGACTTCGGCGACGCCCGCCTGCAGGCGAATCGCGAAATCGACGTCCGCCGGAGTCGTGCCGATGCCGCTGCTGCCGAGACCGACAAACCGCAGCGTGCTGCTGTCGTCGGTCGAGAACTGCAGCATGCCGCTGCCGCTGACCTGCTGGTTGGACACCGCGGTGCCGTCCGGGCAGCCGCTGCAGCCGCCGCTCTTGGTCAGCGTCGCGCCGCTCTCGGCGACGTTCATGAGGCTCATCCAGGTCGCGCTGCCCGCGGCCGGCGCCGTCGGCGCAGGCGTCGTCGGTGCCGGAGTCGTCGGTGCCGGCGTCGTCGGCGCTGGCGTGGTCGGCGCAGGCGTGACGGGCGCACGGCGTCGTCGGCGTCGGCGCGCCGCGGCGACACGCCGAGCTTGTCCTGCGGAATGCGGACGATGAACGCATCCTGCCGGCCGGAGCCCATGTTCGCGGTCCAGATGAAGTACTCGCCGGTCACGTCGATGTTGCCCGACGGAATCTTCCAGTAGTCGTCGCTGCCGCCGCCCGACGCGTTCAGGTCGGTCATGTTCGGGCGCGACGACGAGCGCCTGCATCGATCCGTCGAGGCGGAAGCAGACGATCTCGTTGACGCGCGGCAGGTTGTCGCGGCTCGCGTTGCTGACGCACGCCATCTGTCCCTCAGACGGATGCCGTTGCGTCGAGTTGCCGTGCGCGATGTGGCCGATGCCGCGTGGACCAGGAGGCCAGCTCATAGACCAGCGTTCCCTGCCCGGCGGCGTGACCCTGGTCGCTGCCCGACAGATCCTGACCGAGCTGCCACACGCGAACCGCGCCCGGCATCGGGTTGAAGTTGTCCTCGGCGACCATGATAGCCGTAGCCGAGATCCGAGTGGCCCGGCGGCGCCGTTCTCGTCGAGGAACACCGTCTCTGCGCCGGTCTCGAGATCGATGATGCGGTTGTCCTCGCCGTTGCGGCCGTCGACGTTCTCCTTGACGACCAGGTAGCGCCCGCTCTTGTCGATCTGGCACTCGTCGTAGTCGCCCTTCGCGGCCACGAACGTCGGAAGCTCGACGGATGTCCGATCGTCGAACGCGATGCAGCCGAGCTCCTTGTAGCGAGGTGCTGTCCTTCACGGTCGCCGAGTGCACGTGATCGTCGTTGCTCGAGTGCATCTGCCAGATCACGCGGCCGGCGCCGAGCAGGGTCTCGACGTTGTAGACGTCGCTCATCGCGTGCGTCATCACGTCGTAGCGCAGCATGCGCGGCCCGTCGTTCATGTACAGCGTCGTCGGCTGGCTTGCGCTGAAGTACCAGCCTTCACCGGTCGCCCAGCTATACGGGCTGTCCGCGCGAGAACATCGGACCGAGGTTCTTCGTCTCGCCGGTGCTCTTGTTGTAGCTGAAAAGCGTCGGGCCGCCGCCGCCCTTGCGGCGTTCGAGGCCGAGGAACACCAGCATCGTGTCGCTGCCGACGTGGTTGTTGATGTTGTTCCAGTAGGAATAGCCGACCGAGAGCACGCAGTCCTGTCCGCCGCAATCGCTCGCGCATTCGTCAGGCGAATGCCGGTCGTCGGAATACGGGGACGGAAACGTGAAGGTGCCGCGCTGCGGCATGAAGGCCTGATATCTCGCCCGCCGACAGCTTCGGCCTGAGGCCGGCGCCGGTGGATGAATCAATGAACCCTCCTGCGGCTTTCGACTGCGCCCAGACCATGTTCTGCGACGCGCCGACGCACGAAACGCCACTGCGCACAGGAGCGAGACGAATCCGACGGGTACCCAAGAGCATGCTTCCTCCCCGCAGCTCCGGTCCCCTGGCGGAAGGCACACTTCCGCCGTTCTCGCGACGTCACTGTTTTGGGAACTTGGTGGAACCCCAGGGACTCGGCGAGTGGGTCGGCTCACACCCTCACGTCACACACGCGGCGACCTGCGCGGAGAGCGAACCACTCGGAAGTGGATCGAGGGAGCGAGCGATTGATTGGGAATACCGAAACTGCTGGCGGGCGCTAGTGCGGATGAAAGACCGTGCAGTTCGGCGCGATGAACTCGCGTGAAACATTGAGATATTTCAGCGATGTCGTTACGTGACCCCCGGCGAGGCGACCAGAAAATCGTCAGCGAATTGGCGGACTGGATCTCAGATACTGTAAGTGGAGTGCGGCGACCGGCACCCACTTCGCGAGACGCGCGACCCGATTTCCGGCCTGCTTTCGTGGTGTGCGGCGTGTGCCTTGCACCCAATCAGCGCCGAGATACCTCGGCCGTATGCAAGATTCCCTGCCACCTCCCCTCCGAGTCGCCATCGTCGTCGCCTCGCTGCGGATTCTCGGCAGGCCAATCGGTGCAGGCGCAGCGGATGCTGGATGCGCTGGCGCGGGGATCCGGCCGGTCGATGCCTGGATCGTGCCGATCGATCCGGTGCCGCCCGCGCCGTTGCACCGGCTCCTCCGCATCAAATATCGTGCGGACGATCGTCACCCAGCTCTGGTACTGGCCGCTCCTGTTCCGGGAGCTCCGACGGGCGGACGTCGTCCACGCATTTTCGGCGTCCTACACTTCGTTTCTCCTGGCGCCGCTGCCGGCAGTCATCGTCGCGAAGCTTCTCGGCAAGCCCGTCATCCTGAACTACCACAGCGGCGAAGCGCCGGATCATCTGCGCCGGTCGGCCATCGCGCGGTTCGTCATGCGCCATGTCGTCGACGCGAACGTCGTCCCGTCGACGTTCCTGCGCGACGTGCTCGCATCGTTCGACATCGACGCGGAGGTCGTCCCCAACACAATCGATCTCCGCCAGTTCGCCTATCGCTCGCGCAACCCGCTGCGCCCGCGGCTGCTCTGCACGCGCAACTTCGAGCCGCTCTACAACGTGTCGTGCGTGCTGCGTGCCTTCGCCAGAATCCAGGCGCGCTATCCCGACGCCACGCTGACGCTGGTCGGCAGCGGTTCGCGGGAGGCGCGCGCTTCGCGCCGAGAAGCGGCCCTGCAGCTCGACAACGTCACGTTCGCCGGACGCGTGGCGCCATCCGACATCCAGCGCTACTACGCGGGCGCCGACATCTACATCCAGGCGCCGTCGATCGACAACATGCCGTTGTCGGTTCTCGGAAGCGTTCGCCAGCGGGATGCCGGTCGTCTCGACAGACGTCGGAGGCGTGACATCACTCCTTCGGCATGGCACGGACGGCCTTCTCGTCGCCGATAACGACGATGCGGCGATGGCCGCGCAGGTGTCGAGGCTGCTGCGCCGATCCGTCGTTCGCTCGGAGTCTCGCCGGGTCGGCTCACCACACGCTCGCCGCGTATGAATGGCCGGTCGTCCGCGAAGCGTGGCTGCATGCATATCGGCACGCGGCCGGACACCGGCGCGAACGGCTGGCTGCGCAACCTGTCACAACGCGCACCGTCAAATCCCACATGATCCTGAGGCCGCCTGCAACCGCGCGCGGCGAATGACCTTCGAGGAAGCCCGCTGGCGGACGCGTGAGCTGGCGCACACCGTTCGCCGATCGCGTGCGCAGCCGATTTAGCACGCCTCGACTGGGACCGGAAGACATCGCGGCCGTCCTCGCGCCAGTCGGTGCTTGACGACGCGACTGCGCCGCGCAATCGACGCGGCGTGATTGGCGCACCGTCAACGAAGGTCTGGCCGAGCGCCTCACGCAGCGCCAATCGCGCTGTGTAATCAACCCTTCGATGGCGGACTCCGTACGCCAGCAGGTGCTGACGCGATGGCCAGAAGCTGCGGAGGATGCGTCGATGCGTGCGCGACCGCATCCTCGCGGGCAACTACGACCTGCTTGGCTATCGCGGCTTGAATTTCTGCTCGTCATCGTCGCGGGGCCCGAGCAGACGGGCGCCTGACGTCGACTGGCATTCGATCCCGTGCACCACCGACACGCGCCGCGCGTCTGCTGGGCGGACGTTCCCGTATCTCGATCCGGCGATCGGCGACCACAAGATCATCTGGGAGCTGAATCGTCATCAGCACTGGCTGCAGCTTGGCCGTGCGTGCGTGGCTCACCGGTCGAAGCCCAATACGCACATGCGATCGTCGATCAGATGGAGAGCTGGCTGACGCGAACCCGCCGCTCACGGGCATCAACTGGTCGAGCATGCTCGAGATCGGCTTTCGGACGATCTCGTGGACGATGGCGATTCACTTCTTGCCAGCTGACAGCGGGCAGGCGGCAGCGGGCAGTGAAAGCACGGTCTTGCCGCCGCAGCCAGCTGCCTGCTGCCTGCTTGATCGACGCTCTCGTCGCTATCGATCGGCAGCTCACGCACGTCGAGCATCACCTCTCGTACTACTTCAGTCCGAACACGCACCTCACGGGCGAAGCGCTGGCCCTCTATGTCGTGGGCCAGGCGCTTCCCGGAGCTCGCGCGCAAGCAACCGCTGGGTGGCTACGGGACGGCGGATCCTGCTGAACGAGATCGATCGGCAGATTCTTGCGGACGGCGGCCACGCGGAGCGCTCGACGCACTACCAGCGCTACACGCTCGATTTCTACCTGCTCGCGCTGCTCGACCGCGCGCCGCGCGCGCGGACGTCGACGCGGCGCGAGCGTTCGCGGCCGCGGCGACGCAGCCTGGCCGACTTCATGCGCGTCATGGCTGACGACGAGGGACGTCTTCCGCTGATCGGCGACGACGACGGCGGCATGCTGTGGCCGATTGCGGGGCGCGAGTGCAACGACGTTCGCGACTCGCTCGCGGTGGCCGCCGTGGCGCTCGATCGTCCTGACCTCGCGCCGTGGGGCATTCCCGAGGAAGCGTTCTGGATCGCTGCTCCGGAGGCCATGCAGTTTGTCGCCGGACCCGGCAGGTCCGCGCCGCACGACTCGATGGTCGGAGATGCGGCGCGGACCCTTCTGGATCCGCGATCCCGACTCCGCCGACACCGGCTACGTCGTCATCGCGCTGATCGCGAGGGAGACATGCCGTCCTCGACACCGGCGCTCACGGCTACCTGAATGGCGGCCACGCGCACGCCGATGCGTTGTCGTTGACGCTGAGCGTCGGTCATCGACCGTTGCTCGTCGATCCCGGCACGTCGACCTACACGATGGATCCACGGCTCCGCGACAGGATGCGCGGCAGCCTCAATCACAACACCGGTATCGATCGACGGCCGGCCGCAATCGACGCCGGCAGGACCATTCCATTGGCAGACGACGGCGACCGGACGCCTGCATGGCGTCGCGATGCAACGCGGGTTTCGACTGGGTGGAAGCCGTGCACGACGGCTACGCACCGATCGAGCATCGCCGCTCGATTGTTCGCGCACAGGATGCCGGCTGGCTCGTGGTCGACGAGCTTCGCGAGCTCCGCGCTGGCAGGCCGGCGGGCGAGCAGCGCGGCGTGCATTCGGCAGCGGCCCACTGGCACTTCCATCCGGGATGGATGCTCCACGCCGACGCGACGGGACGATTGCATGCGACACACCTGGACGGCGACGAGGCGTGGCTCCTGTTCGATGCGGGTGACGTTGACGCTGTTCCACGGCCACGACGAATCAGGTCTCGGGTGGTATCGCGCCGGTGTATGGGACGCTGGTGCCGACGTGGACGGCGCGCATCACACGCACTAGACGCCTGCCGTTCTCGATGATCACGTGGACTGGCGACGTGAACGGCGCGCGCGGAGAACCGCCTTGCCTCGAGCGCCTGGCGGTGAACGCCGACCCCACGGGCGACGCGATCGCCGCGCGGGTGGTCAGCGGCGCCTTCACGTCTACGTATCTGATCCGTCCCGGCGAGGGCGCCGTCGCGCGACAGCCGGGCTTGCGGCATCCTCGATTACCAGACCAACGCCCGTGCCCTTCACTACCGCACGCGCGGTGATTCGCTCGTCGCGCTGGATCTGGCTGATGCCAGCCACGCGCTTGGCGCTGCGCGACGGATGGCTAAGCGTCGCCGCCAGCGAGCCGATTCGTGACCTGCACGTGATGCTCGGTGACGGCGGGCTGAGACTGGACGCCTCTGAGCCACCGCGACAGTTGCGTCTGCAGGGCAGCGCCATCATCGGGCTCCGCGCAATCCATTTGAATGGCCGCAGCTACTCACCGCCCCTGGCCGACCGACCCGACACTCTCCTGATCTCCGGTAGCGATTGGTCGTCGCCGCTCGTCCATTTGGGTGCGCCTTTTGCGTTGGAGGTGGTGCGCCTGGATGGGTGTGAAGAGATTTCGCCTTTGAGGGAGAGTTCATGGTGATCAAATCGACGAACGTTCCACGGATTTGGCTATTAACGGTATTCCTTGGGGCTGCGGCGCTCGCGACGACCAACTTGTGGAAGTGTCGAACCCTCCCCGACCGCGCCGTCGCCGACCGTTTCGCCCTCGCCAACACCGGCTCCAGCGCCGGCACCCGCGCCAGCGCCCGCGCCGGCTCCAGCGCCCGCGCCGGCGCCTTCGCCAACCCCGCAGCCTTCGCCCTCAAGCGGCGGCGTCCTGCAGGTGACGATTTCGCCGAATCCGGTTCCGTGGAGCGGCAATCTGATTGCGAATTGCTCGCTCACGAATACCTGGACCTACACGCAGATTCTCGACAACGTCGGGTCCGCGGAGCTCACGATCAGCGATCGCACCGATTTCTTCGACGGCGCTCTATTCAGCCAGAAAAGCGGCCTCGGCATCGTGATCCCGGCGGGATCGAAGACGACGCTCACCACGCGCTTCTGCAGCGCGAACTCGTTCGAGCACCACACGCGGACCGATTTTCGGGCACCGACTCGAAGAACAACCGCATCAACTACAAGGGCCCGGACGTCACGCTTTCGAAGAAGTAACCCGCCCGGGATCCCGGATTCGGGATCCCGGCCTGAGGCCAGAAATACAGTGGGCGCCATCATCGGCAGACTGAGCTTCGATCGCGAAGAAGTCCTCGCGCGTATCAGTGCTCGACCGGATGCTCGATGCATCCGCTCGGGCACTGGACACGCGACGGCTGTTTGCCGCGCCTGGGATCGCGCTCGGATCCGTGCGCCGCGCGTCGCGACCATGCGACGTCCTCAGTCGGCGACGAGCGAGCGGCAGCACATCCGCGCCGTCGCGGAGTCGCAGCTGACCAACGGCGGCGAACTGCGCGCCGCACTCGAGCGCGAGGGACATCGCTTCCTCGCGCGGAACGACGAGGAGCTGATTGCACACGCCTACGACCGCTGGGGCACACGCTGCTTCGAGCGGCTGCGCGGCCCGTTTGCGTGCGCGATCTGGGATGACAGCAACCGCCGTCTCGTGCTGGCGCGCGATCACATCGGCATCCGTCCTCTCTATTTCGCACTGCTCCACGGCCATGGCGTCGTCTTCGCGTCGCAGGTCGGCGCTCTGCTGCAGGACCCGGGGTCCCGCGCGACTGGTGTCCTGACGCCATCGACGCGTACCTGGCGCTCGGCTACATTCCCGCGCCGTTAACCGCATATCGGCGTGTGAGCAAGCTCGAGCCCGCGCATTTTCTGGTTGTCGAAGGGCGGAGCCTCCACGTCGAGGAATTCTGGGATCTGCCGGTGCCGTCGAAGGCGCACGCGCCGCGTGACGTCGCAGGGGCCGTGCAGGGCGCGTTGAAGTCGGCCGTCCGGCACGAGCTGAAAGACAACAAGCGCGCGGGCCTCCTTTATTCCGGAGGGGTCGCATCGTGTGCGCTGCTGTCGGCCGCGCCAGCAACGGTGGGTATTCCGATTACCGTCGACACCGATCTGGATCCCTCGGAGCTGGTGCGAAGCGATGCCGCCGCGGCACGCCTGGGCCGCCTTCGCGAGCTGGAACCGGTGACGCGGCCGATGTCATCGCTGGTCGACGAGCTCAGGGGCATCAGCGGCGAGCCGATCGCGGATCCATCGGCGTTGACGCAGCTCGCGATGTGCAAGGCCGCTGCGCGTGCACACGGACGCCGTCCTCACCGCACATGGCGCGGCGGAGTTCTGGGGGCGGTTACGCGCGACATCGGGCGGAGCGCGTCGAAGCGGTCCTGCGCACATGGCTCGCCGGTCCGCTGGCATCGATTGGCGGGCAGCTCGCGCGAGCGCTCGGCGATTCCGTGAGGGCGCGCGAGCGCTTTCGCACCTGGCGCTGCCCCGCGCCGATGCCTGCGCGGTGAAACACGCATACGGCTTGTGGGACGACGCACATCGCCGCTCCATCTATACGCGCAGCTTCGCGTGGCAGGTTCGCGAGACCAACCCGTTCGTCCGCCACCTGAAGCGCTACGCGTCGAGGCTCACCGACGATCCGGTTGATCGCGCCCTCTATGTCGACGCGAGGACACTTCCTGCCCGACAACACGCTGGTACTGGCCGCGCGTGCGGCCGACGTGGCCGGCATCTCGATCCGCTATCCGTTTCTCGACCGCCAGATGGTCGAGTCTCGCGACCGCGACACCCGCGTCACTGAAACAGCACGGACGAATCGGGATGTACGCACTGCGCCGCATGCTGACACCGCAGCTGCCCTCGCGCCTGCTGCCACCGGCGCGGCGGGAACCGCCGCAGCATCCATGGCTCTCCGGCGCCTTGACGATGCTGGTGCCCAAGACGCTGCTCGGCCCGCGGTTCGACGGCCGGGGAATCGTGTCCGTCCCGCGCTGCGTCAGCTCTGGGATGAACACATGACGTCGCGCGCCGACCATTCGCGCCGCCTGTGGGCGCTCCTGATGCTGGAGTTCTGGTTTCGCGACTTCATCGACGGCGACGCCGCGGCCGAGCCGCTGGAATACGCCGTGCTCGTGAAGGCGGCCTGACGATGTGTGGCATTGCCGGTATCGTCGGCCGCGATCAACTCGGACCTGACGACAGCGCGCGCGATCGCGATGCGTGACGTCATGAGCTACCGCGGCCCCGACGGCGCCGGGCTTCACACCGACGCCCATGCGGCGCTCGCCCATCGGCGTCTCAGCATCATCGACCTGGCCGGGGGGCATCAGCCGCTGTCGAACGAGACGGGCGCGGTCTGGGTGACCTACAACGGCGAGATCTACAACCACCGTGACGTGCGCGCACAGCTCGAAGCGGCGGGTCACGTATACCGCACTCATTCCGATACGCGAAACGATCGTTCACGCCTACGAGCAGTGGGGCGATGAGTGCGTGCATCGCTTCCGCGGGATGTTCGCGTTCGCCATCTGGGATGCGGGCGCGCGACGCCTGCTGCTGGCGCGCGATCGGCTGGGCGTCAAGCCGCTCTACTGGGCACGTGCGGGTGACCGGCTGCTCTTTGCGTCGGAAATCAAAGGCATTCTCGAGAGCGGGCTCGTTGCCGCGCGGCCCAATCACGCGGTGTTGTCGGAGGTGCTGGCGACGCGCGGGACCGCCGGCGCCGACACGATGTTCGAGGGGATCTACAAGCTCCTTCCCGGCCATCGCCTGATTTTCGAGGACGGACACGTCGCAGACGGAGCAGCACTGGGAACTGCCGCTCGACGGTCCGGATCCGGAGCTCGACCGGCTCGGCGATGCGGCGCTCATCGATCGCTTCCGCAGCCTGCTCCAGGAATCAGTGCGGCTGCGGTTGATGTCCGACGTGCCGCTCGGCATGTTCCTCTCCGGCGGCATCGACAGCAGCGCCATCGCCGCGCTGATGGCGCGCGAGATCGATCGGCCGGTCGACACCTTCTCCGTCGCGTTCGCGGATCGGCGCTTCAGCGAACTGGAATACGCACGCGCAGTCGCGCGGGCCATTGGCGCCAACGCGCACGAGATCGTCATCGACGACAACGACTTCTTCGCGGCGCTGCCGCGCCTTGTCTGGCACGAGGACGAGCCGATCGCGCACCCGTCCAGCGTGCCGCTCGCATTTCGTCTCCGATGCTCGCGCGAGAGCACGTCACGGTGGTGCTGACCGGCGAAGGGAGCGACGAGCTCCTCGCGGGATACGGCAAGTATCCGCGCGCTGTCATCAACTGGCGGGCGGGCGCGGTGACGAGCGTCTCGTGCCGGCCGCCGTTCGGGCGACGGTGGCCGGATCGATCGTGCCGCGACTCCCGGCCAGGCAGGACGCTACGCCCGCCGCTCGTTCCTCGCCATGCCACGGAACCCGTCGGCGATGTTCCTCGACAACTTCGCCGGCATGCCGATGCGCCAGCAGCGCGAGCTGCTCTCGTCCGCGGCGCTCGGGGGCGGAGATCCGTATTCGCCGTCGCTTGCCTACTTCACGAGGTCAACTGGGCGAGCGGGATCCTCGGGCGGCTTCTGCATACCGACATCAAGACGTACCTCGTCGAGCTCCTGATGAAGCAGGACCAGATGAGCATGTCGGCCTCGATCGAGAGCCGCGTGCCGTTTCTCGATCACGTGCTTGTCGAGTTCGCCGCGCGGCTTCCTGATCGGCTCAAGCTGCGCGGCTTCACGACCAAGCGCATCCTGCGCGAGGCCGTTCGGGGACTGCTGCCCGATGAAATCCTGACGCGCAAGAAGATGGGCTTCCCTGTTCCGTTCGGCCAGTGGACGCGAGAACGGTGGCAGCCGGTCGTGCGCGACGTGCTGCTGGACCGCCGCACCCGTGAGCGAGGCCTGATCGACACGGCTGCAATGGAGCACCTCCTCGACGCCCATCGCGACAGGCACGTGGCGGGCGGCGATGCGATCTGGGCGCTGCTGAACCTGGAGCTCTGGTACCGCACCTTTATCGATGGCGACGGCGTGCAGACGTTGACTGCGCCGTCACACCATCGAACCGGGAACGATCGAATCCCGAATCCCCAATCCGCTGAATCCCGAGAGGGACAGCCACCGTATGAGAGTCGCCGTATTCGGCCTGGGCTACGTCGGAAGCGTTTCCGCCGGCGAACTTCGCCGCGGATGGACACGACGTCATCGGCGTCGACGTGAATCCCGAGAAAGTCGCCGCCGTCAACAGCGGCCGCAGCCCGATCGTCGAGCCGGGTCTCGATGCGCTGCTCCAGGAAGGCGTCGATGCGCGTCGTCTGCGAGCGACGACGAGCACGTGCCGGAGGCGATCGCTGATACCGACCTGTCGCTGATTTGCGTCGGCACGCCGAGCCGCAAGAACGGCAGCCTCGATCTCAGCTACCTGATTCGTGTCTGCGAACAGATCGGCGATGCCCTCAGAGACAAACCCACGTATCACGTCGTGGTCGTCCGGAGCACGGTGCTGCCGGGAACGACCCACGAGCACGTGATCCCGACGCTCGAAGCGACATTCGGGCAAGAAATACGGCGAAGGGTTCGGCGTCTCCGTGAACCCGGAGTTCCTGCGCGAGGGAACCGCGCTCAAGGACTTCCGCCAGCCGCCGCTGACGCTCGTCGGCCACAACCATGCCGCGGACGCAGCGCCGACCAAGGCGCTCTACGACAACATCGAGGCGCCGCTCTTCAGCACCAGCATCCGCGTCGCCGAGATGATGAAGCTACACGAGCAACGCGTGGCACGCGGTGAAGGTTGTCTTCGCGAACGAGATCGGCAACCTGTGCAAGCGCGTCGGCATCGACAGCCACGACGTGATGGACATCTTCTGCCAGGACCAGAAGCTGAATCTGTCGCCGTATTACCTGAAGCCAGGCTTCGCGTTCGGCGGCTCGTGCCTGCCGAAAGACGTGCGCGCGCTGCAGTACCGCGCCCGCGAGGTCGATCTCGACATGCCGCTCATCAACGCGCTGCTGGGCAGCAACCGGCTGCAGATCCAGCACGCGATCGATCAGATCGTCGACACCGGCAAGAAGCGCATCGGCATCCTCGGCTTCAGCTTCAAGGCCGGCACCGACGACCTCCGTGAATCGCCGATGGTAATCCTCGGCGGAGGCGCTCCTCGGCAAGGGCTACGAGCTGTGCATCTACGACCGCAACGTGTCACTGGCGCGGCTGATGGGTGCGAACAAGGAATACATCGAGCGAGCAGATTCCCCACCTGTCCCGTCATTTGTGCGACTCGGTTGACGACGTCATCGACCGCAGCGAGGTGATCGTCATCGGCAACGCGGCGCCGGAGTTCGCTGATGCCGTTGCGAGATGCCGTCCGGATCAGATGGTCATCGACCTGGTGCGCATCCCGATCAACTTTGCGGCGCTGCAGGCGCAATACGATGGCATCTGCTGGTAGCGCCGCATGGGCGTCTTTCACGCGGCGTTCGGTTTCTTCCTCACGTGGTGGGGCGCATACCTTCTTGCGGCACTGGATTCGACCATGGTGTTCTTCCTTCCCTTCGGCGTCGACGCCCTCGTAATCTACCTGTCAGCGCGCAGCGGCATGTTCTTCTGGATCTATCCGCTGCTCGCGGCGGCGGGTCCGTCACCGGCGCGGCCGTCACGTACTGGGTTGGCCAGCAAGGTGGGCGAGATGGGCCTCGAGCACTTCGTGCCGAGCCATCGCTTCGAGCGCTTCCGGCACCGAGTACAGAAGCAGGGGCGTCCGCGATGGCGCTCGCCGCGCTGCTGCCGCCCCCTTTCCGCTGACGCCGTTCGTGCTGACATGCGGCGCGCTCGAGATCGATCGCTGGATATTCTTCCTCGACGTTCGCATTGATGCGGCTGATTCTGCTTTCGGCGCTGAGGCCGCGCTGGCGCGCGTCTACGGACGTGGCGTGCTGCGGGTCATCGAGTCCCAGCCGTTCCAGATGGTCGTGGTCGGCTTCATCATCATCGCCGTCGCCGGCACGCTGATCTCAGGCATCCCTGCTCTGGAGAAACGCCCGCCAGCCACGCCTCCGCCCGCCTAGCGCTGATCGATCGTGCCGCTATGATCAGGGCATCGAACGGCCCCGTCCTTCGCGCCAGTCGACCGACCTGGGTTCTTCATGCGGATCGTTTACCGCATCGCGCGGCACCAGCATGGCAGTGCATTCTGATGCCGCTGCGCGTCATCTGCATGCCGCGCGCCGGCGCTGCTCACGCTCGGCCTGCATATCGAGTGGATTCGCAATCATGCGCTGCGCCTGGAGCCGAGCTGGTCGCACTCGATCGGCGTTCGGGTCGCGTCGCATCACGGCTGTGATTTCTGCGCCGATCTCGGACAGGCGCTCGCGATTCAGCGAGGCATCGGCGCGGAGCGGTTCACGCAGCTCGACCGGTGGCGTGAGAGCAGCCAATCCACACCGCGCGAGTGCGCCGCGCTCGCCTGGGTGGACGACATCCTGATGATGGAAGAATCGAGGACGACGACGCTCGAGGAAGCGAGAAAGATGTTGCTGAGCGTGAGCTCGTTGAGCTCACGTGGGTGCAGGCGTCAGAGACGCACTTCAATATGTAGTGCGCACCCGCTCGGTATCCCGTCGGACGGCCTCGCCGCTATCGCACGGCGCGCCAGTCCTTAGTGGTCTCCAGCGCGCGCGTGAAGCATCCTTCTGCGCGCGTCTCGGCGTCGCGTTGCGCCGGTGCTGATACCGCGAGCAGCAACTCGGCATCCGATGGGCAGCGCGTCCGTGATGATGCGGCGCGCGCCGCCGTGGAGCCAACGGAGAAGTAACGCGCCGCACCAATCCGTACCCAGGCGGCGCGTCCAGCAAGCGGACCGGCCACGAGGAGCTTCGGCAACGGCCATCCGCACCGATGCCTCGATTCCACCGCGCTGCGCGAGCACGGCGACCGGCGCGAGGTCGATCAACGTGCCTTCCGCGACCTCACTGACCCACCACGGCCGGTTGGTCGCCAGGCGGAAGCTGTCCGAGCGTGTCGTGAAGACGGATCGTCATCGGAAGAACGGATGTCCCAGCGTTCTCGCCAGCTCGTCGTGCGCGCTTGCGCGCCATGCGTTCAATCTCGGACGCCGCGATCGGCGACGATGGCGGAACCATGACCGAGATAGCCGCTCGCACGTGGCGCGACGATCCGCCTCCGCGCCTGTGGCGCTTCGGCGTGGCAAGGCCGCGGGCTGCGGCGACGGCGCGGCAGTCAGCGGTCGACCGGTATCGTCATCCCGACAACGGCGTCAGCTCGAGGCCGGGATAGTACTGCGCCAGGATGGCGCGGGCGGTTTCGCCGCGCGTCGCGCGCGTCGCCGGCGCCGATGACGCACATCCCTACCCCGTGTCCGAATCCACGGCCGGTAAAGCGCAGCTCGCCACCGCGTTTTTCCACCGTGAACGCGGTGCTCTTCAAGCTGACCGCGCCGACCGCCTGCGCGGAACTGGTCGCCCGCGATCACGTCGGGCCGCATGCCGGACAGCTGCAGGCGCGCCACGCGGCCAGACGAGTACGGCCGTCGACGCGAACGTCCTCCAGACGCTCCCCATCGAATCCCACGCGCACGAGCGCCCGCTGCACGTCGCGCGAGGGTGAAATCGGCCGTCCACGCCGGATCGTCCTCGCACACGTCGTCGCCGCGCGACACGAGATACGGGTAGTCGGCGCCGGGCCAGACGTCGGCGGCACGCTCCGAGCGTCCGCCGCACGACGCCGAGTAGAACACCTCGGCAACATCGCCGCGATACGTGCAGCACTTGCCCGATCGTGGCCATCGCCGCGCGCCGTGAGGTCGGGGTGGACGGGCGCGGCACCTGGCAGTGCGTGCTGTCGCACAGGTCGTATCCATCGCGCGCGATGCCGATTGCTGGTTCTTCAGCGTGTAGGTCCTGATGGCAATCGCGAGCGCCTGCTGTGCGGCGTCGGCGGCCCTCGGGTCGCTCTCGCCCGCCAGCACGCGCGAGACGCACACCTCTAACGGGATGATCGGTGACGTGGCCGTCGGTGGTCGATCCGATGCGGAGAGTGCGGCCGCTACTGACGGCGATCAGGTCGGCTTCGCTGATATCGGTCTGTGCGAGTGTCGCTGTCAAGGCCACGAGAAGAAATACAACCACGAAGGTCACGAAGAACACGAAGCAAACAACGATTCTTCGTGTCCCAACCTTCGTGTCCTTCGTGTCCTTCGTGGTCAACAACGTCTTCGTGTCCTCCACCGAATCACAGACGCGTCTTGCAACCAGGCCTGCATCGACACGGAATCAGCTTCTCGCCGTCGGTGAAGTAGTTGTAGGTCAGCTCTTCGCCCGCGCTCGATATTACGCGCCGCGCGGATCCAGATCGTCTTCGTCTTGCCGACGATGTGGCTGTAGCAATTCGGTTTACAGGCGTGATTGATGAATCGGGCGAGGTTGCCGCCGACGTTCGCATCGCGCACCCAGCGGCGATTCACGGTGAAACACCAGATGCACCCCTGCTTCAGATACCTCGTCTCGCGCTTCAGGCTCTGCTTGTGATCGATCAGCTCGCCAGCGTAATCGATGATGCGTGTGTTCTTGGTAATGGGTTCGAGAGCGAAGACGCCCCAGCCGTGGACTCTCGAGCGGCGGCGCACGATTCTAGGAAATTCCGGTTCACCTAGCATCCTCAGAGAGGATAACAGGAGATATAGTGATCGAATGAGCGTTGGCGGAAGAGAGAGTCGTCCAGGCCTGGGGCCGCATCCTTGCGGGCTACCGCCCGAACATCTCGATCGAGATCACGCGCGAATGTCCGCTGCGATGTCCCGGATGCTACGCCTACGGCGACGATCACCTCGGCGGCGGCGTGACGCTGCGCGGCCTCGCCGACTACAAGGGCGACGAGCTGGTCACGCGCTTCATGGCGCTCGTCGATCGCCATCGGCCGCTCCACGTGTCGATTGTCGGCGGTGAGCCGCTCGTCCGCTATCGCGAGCTTGACCAGATTCTGCCGCAGCTGGCGGAACGGCAGATTCACACGCAGCTGGTCACGAGCGCGGTCCGGCCGATCCCGCGGGAATGGGCGAAGCTGCCGAAGCTTCAGGTCGTCGTGTCGATCGACGGACTGCAGCCCGAACACGACGCGCGCCGCACGCCCGCCACCTACGATCGCATCCTCAAGCACATCGAGGGACACCAGATCACGGTGCACTGCACGGTCACGCGGCAGCAGGTGCGGCGCGCCGGCTACCTCGAGGAATTCCTCAGAACGTGGGATGACAACCCGCACACCCGGTTGATCTGGATCAGCCTGTACACGCCGCAGAAGGGCGAGATATCAGAGGAGCGGCTCACGGCCGCGGACCGCGCGACGGTGATCGCGGAGCTGCGCCGGCTGATGCCCCAGATCCGCAAGCTGCAGATGCTCGATGGCATGCTGAAGGTGTACGCGAATCCTCCGGCGTCACCCGGATCAATGCGTGTTCGCGCAGACCACGGAATGCTATTCCGCGGATCTCGAGCGGCACATCACGCCGTGCCAGTTCGGCGGGAACCCCGACTGCTCGAATTGCGGGTGCATTGCGTCGGCGGGGCTTGAAGCGATTGGCCGGCATCGGCTGCGCGGCGGCATTCCGGTCGGCCGCATCTTCTACGCGTCGCTGCACGTCGGCCGCACCGTCGAGCGCATCCGTCAGGCGGTCTGAAGCTCGCGCTCTTTCTCTTTCTCTTTCTCTTTTCTTTCTCTTCCTTCTTCGCCTCTTTGGCTTCCCTGGCGCCGAGGTCGGTCTTCGCCCAGTCGCCCTCGAACACCTCGAGCCATCTGCTTGACGGTCTTCGGCTCCTTCACGATCAAGCCAATCTCCCGCCGCGCATCGAGCTCGAGCGCCCGCAGGCTCTGGCTGCCGACAAAGGCCGTGTCGCCATCGCTGACCATGGCGCGGACATGCAGGCGGTGCGCCGGCATCTTCTGGACGCGCATGGCGCCGCCGCGCTTGCCGACCTTGCCGATGACGCGGACGTCGACGCCCGCCTTGATGCGCTGGTTGATCAACCGGATCATCTGCAGGTCGGTAATCTTCGGGTCGTAGATCAGCAGCTGTTTCTTCGCGCGCTTGATGAACGTGGCGAGCATTTCGCGCGCGTTCTCGGGGCTGACGACGAAGGAGCCGTCTTCCTGCGGCTCGTACTCCTGGCGCAGCGTATCGGATTCGAACAGGCGAAGAGCCTCGGTGACCGCCTGTCGATCCTTCGTGACGATGCCGAAGCTGCGGCTCTTGAGATCGAGCGCCGTGAAGTTGAACCCGTATACGTGCAGCGCTTCGCGGTCGACGATCATCATCTTGCCGTGATACCGGACAAATGCGTCTCCCGTCCTGGCGACAAGGATGCCTTTTTCGAGCATCCGCAGCTCGAGCTGGCGCAGCCGCTTGTCGCCCTGCGAGCTCGTCGCGGGCGATCAGCGCCCGAACGACGACGCCACGATCCCGCGCCGCCTGAGCTCGTTCTCCATCTGCTTGAGATCGAAGCGGAAGATCATGATGTCGATCGATTTCTGGGCAGCGGCGACCGTTTCGAGAAGCGGTTTGAGGCCGTCGGCCGGCTGGACGATGAGCTCCACGAATCCTCCAAGCCGGGCCGCGAACCTCAGCCATGAGAGGTGCAGCTGTTTGAAACCCGACGGCTCAGTCTTCAGCAAAGAGCTCGCCGTCGCGGGAACCTAGAGATCGTTGCCCGAGTACGACTGGTTGAATGACTTATTGCACAAGGGAAAGTCAGGGACGATGTTGTTTTCAAGCGCCCGGTTCAGCGCCGGCCAGTTGAAGAACGAGGGGTCAACAATCTTGACCCGGTGGAGCAATCCGTGGTCATCCGCAATCACCATGTGAACAAGACGGCCGCGCCATGCCTCGACAACCCCGAAGGCCGGCGTAAAGGGCGGAAGGGCGCCGACCTCCACCCGCAACGGTGATGAGCCAGCCCGGGCGAGCACCTGCTCGATGACGAAGAGCGCCTGCCGCGCCTCGCGCAGCCGCACCCGGAGGCGGGCCTGCACATCGCCGCCGTCCTCCACGATGCGGGACAAAATCAAACCATTCATACGCGCCTGACGGCAGATCGCGACGCGCGTCGTGCGAGACGCCACACGCCCGCGCGACATATCCGACAACCCCAAAATCGCGGGCGACGGTCGGGTCGAGCCAACCAGTTTCTTCGAGCCGATCGGCCACAAGGGTGTTGTCCGTGCAAATCTTGACGACTTCTTCGAAGTCGGCGATCACGCTCTCGATCTCGCCCGACCATGTTCCCGGCATCGGCGATTTGCGCAATGCCGCCGGGCACAATCGCGCCTCGCATCAGGCGATGGCCCGTCAGGCGTTTGTTCAGCCGGAGGACTCGCTCGCGAAGCCGCATGCAGTGCGCCTGTCCGATTGGAAACCCCGTGTCTGCGATGATGGCCCCGGCGTCGGTAATGTGGTTGTACAGCCGTTCGAGCTCGAGGAGCACGGCTCGCCACGCCTTGGCGGTGTCAGTGATCTCGAGGCGGGCGAGCGACTCGACAGCCTGGCAGAACGCCACGGCGTGACCGATGCTCGTGTCACCTGAGACGCGTTCGGCCAGCTCGACCGCATCGCCGGCGTGCCGGCCCGAGAACAGCCGCTCGGTTCCCTTGTGGGTGAAGTGCAGGCGCGCCCGCATCTTCAGGATCGTTTCGCCGAGCACGTTGAACCTGAAATGACCCGGTTCGATCACCCCGGCGTGAACGGGACCAACCGGAATTTCATACACGCCTCGCCTTCGACCGCAGTAAACGGAAACGGTCGCCCATCGTCGCTGAATTCGGGCGTCACCACGCCGGCGCGCAGCGGGTGAAAGCTCTCCGGCCAGAATCCGTGGCGGACGAGCGGCCGCGGATCCGGATGCCCCACCGGCGTGATGCCGAGCAGGTCGCGCATCTCACGCTCGAAACGCGAGATGGGAAATGAGAGCGCCGCGAGACTGGGCAGCGCGGGCGCCTCACGGGACAGGGCGACGCTCACGTGTCGCAGTTCCCACGGCGAGCCCTTCAGCGCGAGCAGGTAATGCACGCATGCTGTGTGACTGAGGTCGATCCTCTCCGGCCACGAGCAGCACCGATGCTCCGCGGTCACCAATCAGCATCCGCATGACGTCCGTGAATTCGTCGGGGCGTAGCTTCGGTGTGATGGATCATGGCCGCACCGCCGTCGTCGCGTGGGTCAGCAGCATCTGCAGCGGAACCGGGATCGACACGCCGAGCCACACAAGGAGCAGGACGGGCAGCGCCAGCAATACCAACGGCACACTCGCGCGCTCACCGCGAACGATGCCCGGCAGCGCTTCGCCGAACAACATCCGGTGGACCTGCACGAGCAGCGATCCGAACGCGATTAGCAGCAGCACAAGGACCAGTCCAGTCAGCGCCGGGTGTCCCGCCGCCCACGCCGCCCGAACGATCAGGATTTCCGAGAGGAACAGGCCGAACGGAGGCAGCCCACCGAGCGCAAATATGCCGGCGGCGAACATGACACCGGTGTGCGGCGCCGTCGCCAGCAGGCCGCGCGCGGCAGAAATCTCGCCGGAACCGAAGCGCCGCAGCACGCGGCCCGACAGCAGGAATGCGGCGCTCTTTGCGAGCGCATGCCCCGTCACGTGCAACAGCGCCGCGAAGACGCCAAGTGGTCCGAGCGCCAGGCCAAAACAGGCGAGCCCCATGTGCTCGATGCTCGAGAACGCGAGCAGGCGTTTGAAGTGGGTCTGCGACAGCAGACTGGAGACTTCCCACGGCCACCGTGGCCAGGCCGACGATGATTAGAAGCGAGTCGCTGAACGACGAGCCGATCGCGAGATCGATGATCGCTTTCCAGCGCACGATCGCGCTAACGCGACCGCAAGGAGCACACCGGACATCATCGCCGACAGCGACGACGGCGCCTCGGAGTGGGCGTCGGGCAGCCATGTGTGCGTCGGCACCAGTCCCGCCTTGGTTCCGAACCCGACCAGCAAGAACACGAATGCCAATCGCGCCACCTGCGGATGCAGCGCTGTCGCCGCCTGGCGCAGCGTCGTCCAATGAAGCGCGAGGTTGACGTCGGCGCCGGTCGTCGCGTAATCGACGTGCGCCAGTACCGTTCCTGTGAATGCGAGCGCGATTCCGACGGACCCGATGAGCAGGTAGCTTCCAGGACGCGTCAACTGACGCCCGCGTCCGGTGCAGCGGAATCAGCAGCGCGGATGTCACCGTCGTCGCCTCGATCGCGACCCACATCACGCCGAGGTTGCCCGTGCTCACTGCGACGAGCATCGTGAACGCAAAGAGATTCGCCCAGAGCCGGAACGTGCGGATCTCATGAGGCGTCTCGTGATGCTCGGGGTCCAGTCCGGGCCCGAGCGACGCAGCCAGCGTGCTCACTGCGGCGACAAGCAGCGCCATCAGCGCGGACAACGCGTCCAGCCGCCACGTGTCGCCGACGATCACGGGCGCTCCTCCGGCAGCCAGGCGTAACGCGATGGCGACGGCAGCCGCAAGCGACACCGGCATGGTGACTGCGTTGAACCATGCCACCCGCGCAGGCGTGCCCCGCAGGACGAGCGCCAGCGCCCCGGCCGCGAACGGCGGTGTCAAGAGCGCGAGGACAAGAAGCGAATCCACGTGGTTCCCCGTTCGATCACTCAGTCGAGGTGTCGTAGATGTGATAGACCACTGCCTGCATCACCAGCACACCCAGCAAGACATCCAGGAATACGCCCAGCTCGACGACCAGCGGCACACCGTAGGCGCCGAGCAGCGCCAGCAACGCGATGCCGTTTTCGAGCATCAGAAAGCCGACAATCTGCGCGACCGCTTCGCGCCGGCTGACGACGATGAAGAGGCTGACGAAGATGAGCGCCAGCGCGATGGGTAAGCCGCCGCGTGTCGCCAGGTTCATCACGTCGGCCAGCGGACGCTGAGATCTCGTAGGCCGCGACCGCGAGCGCGCCCGATATCAACAGCGATGTTTCGGCATTGACGAGCGGCTGCAGTTCCCGCACCCTTCACGGCGCGCCTCGATTCCCGAGAGCAGGCGCGGCACGATCCACCCTTTCAGCGCCAGAATCAGCAGGCCGACCACGAACAGCTCGGGAACATGGCCGTACCACGCGACCACGATGCCGACAAACGCCAGCGCGATCGACTGTGTGCGAAACGCCGTGATGTAGGCCGCCACGTGCCTGCGCCACAACACGACGAGCGCCAGCAGCAGCATCGCGCTCGCCGCCGTCATCGTCAGGCGCGAGAAGGTGGCGTCCATCGACTATTTCGTGAAGAACGAAGATGTCGCGGCGAGCAAGGCCAGCGTGAACGACAGCGCGAGCAGCTCGGGCACACGAAACAGCCGCAGCTTCGCGACGCGAGTCTCGAGCACCGCGAGCAGCAGCCCAAGCACGCCGAGCTTGATCACGATGGCCACGAGGCCGATGACGATGGCGGCAGGAGCCAGCGTCGCCGCCATTCCCCATGGCACGAACAGATTGGCGGCAAGCGTCAGCAGCAACGTCAACCTGAACGCCGCCGCCCATTCGATCCATGCCAGTACGGACCCGAGTGCTCGAGAATCATCGCTTCGTGGATCATCGTCAGCTCGAGATGCGTGGCCGGGTTGTCGACCGGGAGCCGCCCCGTTTCCGCAATCATGGCAATGAGAAACGCGGCGAATGCGAGCGCGTGTCCGGGACCGATCGCATACGCGGGCATCTTCAAGACCGATCCCGCAATCACGCCGAGGCTCGTCGAGCCGGTCGTCAGCGCGAGCGCCAGGATTGCCACCGCGAGGGTCGGCTCTGTGAGCGCCGCGACCGTCATCTCGCGGCTCGATCCCATGCCGCCGAATGCCGTACGCGGGATCGAGGCCGCCGAGCGCCAGAAAGAACGTGCCCAGCATCAGCAGCGCGGTCAGCACGAACAGATCCCCAAGTTGATCGGCCGGCTGCGTGACAGAGACGACCGGCACCAGCGAGGCCGCGGCAATGGTCGCCCCCACGATCGCAAATGGCGCGAGGTGAAAAATCCAGGACGCCGTGTCTGCGATCACCATGCCCTTGCCGAAGGTCTTGCGCAGCTCGCGGTAGGGCTGAAGCATGCCGGCGCCCCGGCGTCCCTGGAGCCGTGCCTTCGCGAGCCTGACGTAGCCCACGACCGCGGGCGCAAGGAGGGCCAGCAAGGCGGTCTGCGCGACCACGGCCAGCAGGTTCAACATCAGCGGATCCACCTCGAGACGAGCAGGAGAATCAGGAGCGCGCCGGGCAGCAGCGCCAGATAGAAATGGATCGAACCGCTATGGACGCGCCGCATCTGCGTGGACATGAACTCGGTGACGCGAATCAATGGCACGCACAGGAGCTGCTCCATCCATGGCGTCAGATCCGCGCGCAGCCTGATCGCGCGCACGAAGTATCGCGACACTGGATGGACGTCGACCGTGACTTCCTGTGTCGGACGATAGAAGCCGGTGAAGACGCGCTTCAGGGGCTCGGCGAACGCGGCCGCGGTGTACTCGCTGCGCGGCGATTGCGCGATCCGCCCGCAGTTCCACGCTGCACTCCTACGCACCTGCCGCGAACGCCCTGCGAGACGCGTCACCGCCGCGGCCATAAGACCGGTTGTCACCATCACCATGGCAATCGCAGCCGCCCAGAGATGGCTGCCCACCAGCGGCAGCGAGAGCGCGAGGCCGTCGTCCAGCCGCCCCGCGGGCTGACCGAGATCGCTGACGATTCGCGACAGACGCGGCAGGACCAGCGTCGGCGCAACGCCGAGCACGAGACACGTGACTGCCGGTATCACCATCGCGGCCAGCATGATCCCGGGCATTTCGTGCGCATCGCGGGCACCGTCCGATCGTGGAAGCGCCAGAAACGTGATCCCGAAGAGACGGACCGCCGACACGGCCGCCAGTCCCGCCACAAGAGCCACGCCTGCCAGCGCGAGCGGCAGCATGATCGCGAGCGCCGGCGCCGTGTGCTCGGCTCCAGCCACGAGCAGCTGGAACGTGAGCCACTCCGAGGGGAATCCATTCAGCGGCGGCAGCCCGGCGAGCGCCAGCACGCCGACGAGCGACAGCAGCGCCGTGTACGGCATGCGCGTGATCAACCCGCCGAATGCTTCCATCGACGCGCGATGCGTGCCGTGGACGACGGCGCCCGCGCCGAGGAACAACAGGCTCTTGAAGACCGAGTGATTCAGCGTGTGCAGGAGCGCGACCAGCAGTCCCATCGCGGCAAGCGGGGCGTATCCATAGCCTCTCATCAGCAGCGCGAAACCGAGGCCGACAAAGACCAGGCCGAGGTTTTCAATCGTGCTGTAGGCGAGCACGCGCTTGAGATGCGTTTCCGCCACCGAATACAGAACCCCTGCTAACGCCGTGACGACACCGGCACCGAGGAGCACACCTCCCACCACGGCGGCCCGGGCGGCAGGAGGTCGAAGACCACCCGCACGGTGCCATAGACACCGAGATTCACCATCGCCGCCGACATCAAGGCGGATACGTGGCTCGGCGCCGCCGGATGCGCGCGCGGCAGCCACACGTGCAGCGGGACGAGGCCGGCTTTGGACCCGAACGCCGCAGCGATCAGCAGGAACACCGTGGCCCGTGCCGCTGGTGTGAGCGCTGCCCCGGCGTTGCGCAGCGAGACGAATTCCCAGGAACCACCCTGACCAAGGATCACGAACGCTGCGAGCAGCGCGAGGAATCCGGCGTGTGTCATCGCCGCGTACCACAGACCGGCCGATGAGGCGTCAGGCTGATCGGGGTCGCTCACGACCAGCAGGTACGACGAGAGCGCCATCACCTCCCACGAAAAGAGGAACGTGGCCGCGTTGTCGGCACACGGCACGATGCACATGCTGGCGAGGAAGACGTTGAACACCGCGTGGATCGTTCGACTGCGCATCCGCCCGTCGATGTCCCGGAGGTAGCCGAGCCCGCACAACGACGCGGGCACACCGGTGAAGCCAACGATGACGAGGAAGAACGCGCCGAGCGAATCCAGCCGGAGCGAGACGCCCCCAGCGGCTGGAGCAGCGTATCCCAGCGCGCGGTCCACGTCGCACCGGCCACCAGCACATTGACGCCGAGCACGAGCGCGGCGCCGGACCCGACGGCTGCGCACAGGAGCGAGAGCCGGCGCACCGCGGCACCGAGCGGCAACAGGATCGCCGCTGCGGCGCCGAGCGCGAACGCGGTCACCATCACCGCGAAGAGTGTTCGTGAACGTCACCTGCGTGGCGCTCCGGTTCTGATCGAGCCCGCCGATCGCCGCCAGGATGCCCTGCAGAATCTGCGTCGGCTCGGGCGGACAGCCGTCGATGTAGGCATCGACGGGGATGATCGAATCGACCGGGCCTGCGACGGCGTAGCTGCCGGCGAAGACGCCGCAGGTGCGCGCGCAGTCGCCAACCGCAACGACCAGTTTCGGATCCGGCGTGGCGTCGTGCGTCATCCGCAGCGGCACGGCCATGTTGCGCGTCACGGGGCCGGTGACCAGCAGCATGTCGGCATGGCGGGGCGAGGCGACGAAATGGAGTCCGGAACCGTTCCATGTCGTAGACGGGACCGATCAGGCCGATGATCTCGAGCTCGCAGCCGTTGCACGAGCCGGCGTCGACCTGGCGGATCGCAAGCGCGCGGCCGAACAGTGCACTGCGCCCGCCGATCGATTTCACGGGCGATCGTGACGGCGTCGGCGCCCTCGCCGGAGATCGGCTCGGTGACGATGCCGGTGCGGCGGATCTTCGCGAACAGCTGCATGCTAGCGGCGACCCTCGCGCCGCAGCGCGCGCAACATCGACTGGCTTTCCGTCAGGCGGTGGCTCAGCAGCTCACGCGCGACGCGCAGCAGCTCGCCGACCAGGCGGCTGCGCACGTGGTAATACGCGAGCGTGCCTTCCTTGCGCGAGGTAACCAGGTGGCGGGCACGCAACGCGGCGAGGTGTTGCGAGACGGCGGGCTGGTCGAGGTCGAGCGCGTCCTGCAGGTCCTGCACGCTGCGCTCGCCCGATGCGAGCAGCTCCAGAATCCGGATGCGCGCGGGATGGCCGAGGGCGCGGAACAGGTCCGCCTTCAGCGCCTGCAATTCGGACGGAGCCACTGCATAAATATATTTTAATATATTGAAGACAGTGTCAAGCCTGCAGCGGTCAAGCGCGTAGGGGCGGCGGGCCAGAGCCAGGCGGCGCCACGAACACCGCTGGCATCGCCGTGGCAGGCGCGCAGCAAGCGGGTCTCGACGATGACCTGCCGGCGCGGCGCGGACCCTTCGGGCTCCGCGAGGCGAGCCTGAGAGGCTCGCCCCGCATGAGAAGACAAACTCGCCCCATAGACGCGGGACGTTGCGTACAGCCGCTCGATGTTCGACATGCCGCCGCCGAGGACGATGACGCCGGGATCGAGCACGTTGATGACGCCGGCGAGCGCGCGCGCCATGCGTCGTTCGTAGCGGCATAACGTCGCGTCGGCGGCAGCGTCCCCGCCGGCGGCCGCTTCGACGATCTCCGGAGGAGGCGGCCGAATGGCGGCGACGCGTGCGTGGTCCGTCGTCATGCCCGGCCCCGACAGAAACGTTTCGATGCATCCGCGCTTGCCGCAGTAACAACGGCGGCCATGAGGCGTCCTCCGCGTCGGGCCACGGAAGCGGGTTGTGTCCCCATTCGCCCGCGATGCCATTCGCGCCATCGACGATCCGGCCGCCAATAACGATCCCGCCGCCCGACGCCGGTCCCCGCGATCACGCCAAAGACCGCCTCAGCGCCAGCGCCGGCGCCATCGGTCGCCTCGGAGATCGCGAAGCAGTTCGCGTCGTTGGCAATCCGCACGGGACGGCCCAAGCCGCGCTTCAAGGTCCTGCTGCAACGGCCGGCCGTTCAGCCACGTGGAATTCGCGTTCTTGACGAGGCCGGTCGACGAGGAGATGGTGCCCGGAATCCCGAGCCCCACGGTCGGGATTCGGGACTCGGGATTCGGGATTCGACGCTCGAGCGTGGTCACGAGGCCCGCGATCGCGGTCAGCGTTGCTTCGTAGTCGCCTCGGGGCGTGTCCAGGCGCGAGCGCGCGACCTCGACACTGCCCGTCAAGCGCGATTCCCTCGATCTTCGTTCCGCCCAGATCGATTCCGATGCGAAGAGCCACCCCGAGAGCTTACAATCCGTCTCATGTCGAGACGAAAGTTCCTCAAGGCGTCGGCGGTGATCGGCGCGGGCGCCGGTGACGGGCGCGTTTGCCGGCGCGGGAACGGGCTTCGCGCAGCAGAAGGCGCCGAGGAGCGCGACCTCCAAACCGATCCGGATCCTGATGGCAGGCTACGCGCCGCCCAGCAACGGGTTCAGCCTCTCGCTGAAGCGGATCGGCGACCGCGTCCAGGCGAAATTCGGCAAGGACGTCGACGTCAGCTACATTCTACAACATCCTCGACCTCGGCTACAAAGGCGAGGACACTGCCCTGGCTCGTCGAAGACGGCGTGCTGACGATGGCCTATCAGTCGAGCAGCTATTTCACCGGCGCAGATCCCCGACCTCGGCATCGCGGATCTGCCGTTTCTGTTTCCAGACACCGCGAAAGCGCGCGCCGCGATGGACGGCCGCTTTCGGGGCGACGCTGGCGCAGCGCATGGAAGCGAAGGCGAATTACCGCATCCTCGGCTGGTTCGAAAACGGGTTCCGTCACATCTCGAACAGGCTGCGGCCGATTGCACGCGCCCGCGGACATGAAGGGGCATGACGCATCCGCGTGCTGCCGAGCAAGGTGCAGGAGCGCACCTTCGACGCTGCTCGGCGCGACGCCGCGATGTGCATGGATCTGTCAGAGCTGCTGCCGGCGATCAAGGCGGGCACGATCGACGCGCAAGAAAACCCGTTCTTCGAACACGACGACCTACGGCGTGCACAAGCTCCACAAGTTCCACACGGCGTCGAACCACTTCTACCTCTCGCGTCCCATCTTCTTCCATCGCACGTCGTTCGACGCGTGGCCGAAGGAGCTGCAGGACGAGATGCGCGCGGCCGTGCCGCGACGCAGTCGGCGTTCCAGCGCGACGCTGCACGTGAAAGGAAGAAGAAGACGCGATGGTGGCGATCCGAGCCGAGCGGGACGATCGTCGAGCTCACGCCGGCCGAGCACAAGGCGTTCGTGGACGCCGTCAACGCCGATTTATGGCGAAGCTCGCGGCCAGCACGACCGCGAGCTCGCTGTGAATCGCGTAGGGTCGGGAGTTAGGCTCCTGACCTGATCTTACCAAGTTCACTTCGATCTCAGCTCTGTAGCGCCGGGCGTGGCGTTGTTCTTGATAGCGCTCCTGATCGGCGCGGCGTCGCTGATCTGGCGCGTAGCCGGTGTCAGCTCGCCGGAATCTTCCAGCTCGCCGCCACGTCGTCGGCGCTCTTGCCGGCCTTCTTCGCCGCCTGCACATCGCTTCACGAAGTTCACGGTTGAACGCGATGTACTCCCGTCAGATCGGCCGGCGTCATCTGCGTCGCTGTGGCCGGTGATGATGCGTGTCGATGTTCTTCAGCGCGTTGTGCCGCCTTCTCGAGCGTGTCGCCGATCTCGACGCGCGCTGCCGCCGTTGTTCGCGTCGAGCAGCGGGATGTTCTTGCCGGAGAAGATGTCGCCGGCGTGCAGCGACGCGCAGCGCCGGGAACACGACCCAGGCGTCGCCGTTGGTGTGGCCGCGGCCGAAGTAGAACAGATCGACTTCGTCAGCGCCCTTGCCGATGCGTCATCTTGTCCTTGAACGTGCGCTTCGGCAGGCCCTTGCCGCCGTTCTGCTGGAAGATGGTCTGCGTCGGCACGGTCTGATCTGCCGCCGTGCTGTTCGAGCAATGCGTAACTGAACGGCGGTACC
>ERZ1370068.1242-contig-11135_pt1 | contig 67743 bp, 110 predicted proteins | sample MGYA00561227_ERZ1370068 | MGnify/ENA primary metagenome ERZ1370068 (study PRJEB38410, sample SAMEA6850437) | metagenome | study: Metagenomic assessment of the ecological functions of the soil: analysis of the soil microbiota associated with the... | reverse complement strand
GTTATGCGCGTTCCAGTTACGTATTGCTGGCAACCGGTGCCGGTGTTCGTCGGCGTGCTCGGGTACCTCACATGTTCCCAGTGCGACCTGGCGCAGGGCGGCCCGCTCGACGTGACGCTCGACTTCCTCTCGGTGTCCTCCTACGGCGCCGGGACCACCTCGACCGGCTCGGTGCGATCTCGGACCTGCGCGGCGAGGTGACCGGGCGCCAGGTCGTGCTGTGCGAGGGGGTTGTGGACTCGGGACTGACCCTGTCACGTTCGTCTACCAGGCACCTGCGCGCGGCCTGCGGGCGTCAAAGTGGCGACGTTGCTCGACAAGGTCCCATGCCGCAAGATCCAGATTGCCGGTGGACTACGCCGGCTGGCGCATCGGCGCCGAGTTCGTGCACCGACGTAGCGCACCTTGCCTTGCGCCAGCACCGGATGCGGCGGCTCGTTCATCGGCTTGCCGTCGGTGCCGGTAATGAGCCAGCCGCACGGCAGGCCGTTGACGCCGGTCAGGTCGTCGCCGGTGAAGATCGGCGACCACGCCTGGCGCGGACTTGGCCTTGCTGCTGTCGATGCCGCGGATCCTGGCGTGCGCGTGCGGCGAGCGCAGGAAATACGCGCCATGTCTGACGCGTGCTCGCTGACGTCGTCGGTGAAGCGTCCGGCGCCGGTGAGAAAGCGGTAGTCCTCCTTGCGGCGAACCGATTGACCGATGGAGGAAAGATCGCTGGCAGCCATGCGCTATGTCTCCTCCCATCGCGGCGGCGCCCTGCTTTACCGCCTTGACGATGTTGTGATAACCGGTGCAGCGGCACATGTTGCCCGTCGAGCTCGGCGCGGATCGTCGCCTCGTCCGCGCCCGGATGTCGCGCCACCAGGTCGATCGCGCTCATCACCATGCCGGGCGTGCAGAAGCCGCACTGCAATCCGTGGCAATCGCTTGAACGCCTCCTGCATCGGATGCAGCTTGCCGTCGGGTGCGGCGAGTCCTTCGATGGTGCCGACCTTCGACGCCGCTCGGCCTGCACGCGCGAGCATGGTGCATGACTTGATCGGCGACGCCGTCGAGTCAGCACGGTGCACGCACCGCACTGCCCGGTGTCGCAGCCGACGTGCGTTCCGGTGAGCGCAGATTATTGCGGATGAATTCGACCAGCAGCGTGCGCGGGTCGACCTCCTCGGAGACAGCAGCGCCATTGACGGTCAGTGATAGCGGAACGGACATGGTGAACCTCCGAGGAAGCATTGCGGCGGAAAGCGCGATCATAGCGCCGGGTGCGGCGGACCTGCAAGTCGCTGGCGCAGCATGCGTGGCAGCGGCGACTCGCGGAGCGTCACGGTGGCGCCTCACCGCGTGGAAGGTTAAGCGCCCGGGCGAGGCGATGCCGGCAACGGCAGCGTCGGCGACCACGATCCGCGCGACCACAAGCCCATGCGACGCATCAGGCTGTCGCGATCGATGAACTGATGTTTGACTCGCGGCGGCGACGTGCACCGCGATCGCCGCGACCAATACCCAGCTCACCGTCAGATGCACCGCGTAGAACGCCTGGGCAAATCGCGTCGTTCTGGCGAAAAACATGCGGCAGCGGGCGCCCCGAAATGCACGATCGGACGCTCCTGAAAAACGACGCGCAGCCGTGAACCCGGCGATGGGCATGAGCAGGAGACACGCGTGCATAGCAACGCATGGCGGCTGGCGCGCGCCGCGCGCGCCTGCCATCGCGGCATCGGCGGCAGTGGCGGCGGGCGATGGGTGACGCTGCCACGTCAGCCGCCCCACCATCAGCAGAAAAATCGTGATGCCGATCGACTTGTGCAGATTGAATGCGGCCAGCCGCGCGCCCGGCGGGTCCTTGGGGATGGAAATCATCCACCAGCCCCAGCCGATCAGTCCGACCACCGCCGGCCGCGATCAGCCAATGCAGCACGATCGCGGTCGTCGTGTAGCGGGTCGCGTGCTCAGAACCTGGCATTGACGGTGACGCCGATCAGGAAATTGCGCCCCGCGGCCGGCTCGAAAAATCGCTGGTTGGTGTCGCCGACAATGACCGATCCCACATAGTTGCGGTCGGCGAGATTGTTGACGCGAACGAATTCGCGCAGCGTCCAGATGCCGCGCATGCTGCTCGCAACCGGCGCGGGCGTTGACGACCGAGTAGCTCGCCGCGGCATCGGTGTTGCGCTCGTTGACGTACAGCTTGTCCGCGTACTGAAATTCCAGGGCCGCCGGAGAATCCCGCCCAGTCGGCGCTGGTCCATGCCAGCTCGGCGTAGGCGCTGTTTGGCCGGCACCGCGGGCAGCCGCGAACCCGCGGTGCACGAGCTGCGGCGGCGTGCCGGTCGTCGTATCGTCGGCGAAGGTCGCCGATAGATAGGTGTAGGCCGCGTAGCGCGGTGAACCCTGCCTCCCAGCGCAGCCTTCCCACTGCGCCTCGACGCCGCGGCGCCGCGTCTTGCCGGCGTTCTTGTAGGTCGTGCGCCCTCCGGTCGCGGCGTCGATGATGATTTCGTTGGTGGTATTGGTGCTGAAACGCCGCCGAGATTGACGCGCTGCGTTCCGAGCACGTACGCCTTGACGCCGACTTCGGTGGAACGGCTGATCGCGGGCTTCAAGTCGAAGTTGAGTCCCGGTCCCCGACGTTGCGATAGGCGAGCTCGATGAAGGTCGGGGTCTCGAAGCCCTCTCCCCAGTTCGCGTAGACGTTGACGTCTTCGGCGACGCGCCAGACCGACGCCCGCGACGGGGCTTGCGTGCGAAAACGCGACCCGACCGCTGTCGTCGGGATTGGTGGCGGTGATGTAGTGATCCTCCGAGGCGAACCGCACGTCGCTGTAGCGCGCCCCTGCGAGCAGCGACAGCGACGGCGAGCGGCGACCACTCCGCCTGAGCAGTAGACATCCTGATTGTGCGACGGTGTCGTCTTCGTCGCGCCGCAGAGCGCCCAGGGCGCCGTTGTTGTTGACGAATCCCTTGCGCGCCTGCTCCTGGCGATCGTAGGCAGCGCCGACGGTCAGCGACAGCGGCCCGCCGGCGAGCGTCAGAGCGCGTCGTCACGCGCACGTCGACGCCGCCGAAATTCCTGTCGAGATCGGTGACGCCGCCCGACGAAGTGTCGCCGATGCCGGACAGCGCGCAGGTATTGACGAACCGCGCGGTGCCCCGCGTAACCGGTCAGACGCAAGCGTCGTGTCGGCGCCGACGCTGCGTTCGATGGTCGCGCCTCCCTGCTGCTGTCCGACGGTCTTGCGGGTGTCGAACTGGATCGCCGACGGGATCGACCTGACGCGGATTCGCCTCGAATTGCGCCCGCGTCAGGCCGAGCGGGTCGTGCGCCTCGGGCTGATAGAGCGTATTGCCGATCAGCGGTAACGCGCGTGTCGTCGTCGAGCGACGAACTTGAGCTTGGCGTTGAATTGGTCGCGCGAAGCGTCGCTGTGATCGCGATAACCGTCGGTCTCGAAATGATTGGCGGCCATGACGTAGTTGACGCCGCGCGCTTCGCCTCCGAGCTTGGCGATTGCGTTCCAGGTGCCGAAGCTGCCGCCGATGACCTGTCCCTGCGCAACCGGCGTCGGCGGACCGTCTTCGGTGAAGATCGAGATCACGCCGCCCGACGGCATTGCCATAGAGCGTCGAGAACGGGCCGCGCAGGACCTCGATGCGCTGCGCGGAAGCGAGGCTGAAGCTTCCGGTCTGCCCCTGCCCGTCGGGCATCGTCGCCGGGATGCCGTCCTGGAAGAGGCGTATGCCGCGGGCGCCGAAGCTCGCCCGCGCGCCGAAGCCGCGTGACGAAATCTGCAGGTCCTGCGCATAGTTCCAGCGGTTCTGAACGACCAGCCCGGGCACGCGCGACAGCGACTCGGACAGGTTGATCTGCAGCTGGTCCTGCTGGATCCGTGTCGCATCGACGCTGTCGATCGCGACCGGAAGATCGAACCCGCGCTTCCTCGGTTCGGGTCGCGGTGACGACGACCGGATCGACGCGGCGCTCCTCGTCGGCGCGATCGGCGGCAACAGCGTCGCGGCGACGCCACGACAAGCCTTTCCGGGCGGGCGCAGTGCGCGACGTGAGGTTCTGCCACGATTTGGGTGCCGATGGGTTGCCGCGCTCGTGTAGCATAACCGATCGTCTGCCGGCTGACTGCGGCGCGCGTTCTTCGAAGAATTGATCGCCATGGGCTTGGTCCGGCTGATGATCGGCATACAGTCGCGCACTCGCCTTTGCCCGCCAGCAAGCCTCCATGTTCCTCCACAATCCGGAGCACGAGGATGTCGGCGATGCTCGGGGTCAGGGTCAGGTGACCCTCGTGCGTTTGCCCTCGTTTCCTGTTCGCGGTGGTGGCAACAGCAGCTCTTGGCGCAAATCCGGATCGAGCCGCAGCGCCTGTCCCCGCATTGCTGGTTCTTCCAGGGCGAGTCGGGCATGGCGTCGCTCGCCCAACAAGAACTACATGTCGAATGCCGGATTCGTGGTCACCGACGACGGCGTGGTGGTGTTCGACGCGCTGGGCGCACCCGGCATTGGGGCGGGCGATGGTCGCGGCGATCCGCAAGGTCACGCCGGCGCCGATCCGGCGCATCGTCGTCGATCACTACCACGCCGATCATATCTGGTCACGCGATCGCTGGCGCCGGCTTTGCGGAGATCTGGGCGCACGCCAAGGCCAAAGGCCTACTTCACTTCCCGGTGTCGCCGAAGCGCGGCTCGCGCCCAGCGGCGTGTGGATCTCACCCTGGGTCGACGAGACCACGCGCGTCGTGCTGCGGATGTCTGGCTGGACGGCGACACCGACTTCCGTCTTGGCGGCCTGACCTTCAGGCTCATCTACTCGGGCGGCTGCTCGCCAGGACATGATGATGTGCATCGTCGAAGACCGGATCCTGTTCGCGGGCGATCCTGATTTTTGCGGGACAGGTGCCCTTCGTCGGCAATGCCGACAGCCGCGGCACTGGCTCACCGCCATGGAAAAATCATCTTCATCAAGCCCGCGCCGGTAGTCATCATCCGGGCCACGGCGGCGCATCGCGCGATCCGGCGCGTGACGCTTTCCCCTCACCCGCGACTATCTGGTCTATCTGCGGCAGTCCATGGGCCGCGCGGTGCGCGAGCTGGAACTTTCCAGCGTGAAGGCTATGCCAGGCCGACTGGAGCCGCTTTCGGTCATTGCCGGCCTTCGAGGCGGCCAATCAGGTCAATGCGTACGGCACCTATCTGTTGATGGAGCAGGAAGAATTGCAAGGCGCCAAACCCTGACACGCGGCCGGCAAGCGTCCGACGCGCGGCAGCCGAACGCCTTAGCCCTGCCGCTTTCAGCCGGCGAGCGCGATCAGCTGATCGTGCAGTTGCGACGAAATCTCGATGCCATCGGCGCTTTACGCTCGCGCCAGCGCTTCGCGGCGCTCGCCGGGCAGGCGCACTCCTGGCTTCGGCGGCTCATCGCGGCAATCAGCGTTTCGATCCGCTCGTCGTACACGCCACGGCCCGAGGCGCGCCTGGATCGATGACCAGAAACGCGTGGCCCAGCTCGCGGCCGGTTGCCTTCGTCGACAAAGAGCGTCGACGCCTCGAAACCCAAGGCCGCGCCGGTGAGCGTGGTGACCAGGAGCTCGACGACGAGCGCCAGCATCGCGCCCTTGGTCCCGCCCATGGCCAGCATGCTGCCGTCGAGACCCGCCCGCGCATCGGTCGTCGGATTGCCCTCCGCGTCGAGTGCCCACCCGGGCGGAATCGGCCTGCCGTCCTTCGCCGCCATCACGAGCTTGCCACGCGCCACTTCCGACAGGGACATGTCGATCAGCAAGGGAACGCCGATCGCGCGCGAAACACCGCGGCGATGGGATTGGTTCCGAGCAGTGGCCGCTTGCCGCCCGCGACGGGCATGGCGGCGGGCGAGTTCGACAAGGCGAGGCCCACCATGCCGGCGGCGGCGCGACGGGCGCCAGGTGAAAGCGCCGCGACACCCGTAATGATGGCTGTCGGTGACGCTGACCAGTAGAACACCCGAACTCGCCCGCACGTGCGATCGCCACTTTGACCGCCAGCGCACACGCAGGATACGCGAGCCCGCTTCCAGCGCTGATCAATGCCGCCGCCTCTGCTGGCGACGATACGCGGCTGCGCTTTGCCGTCGGCGCGGCCGTTCATCAAGTGTGCGGCGTACTGCGCGACCCGCGTCACGCCATGCGAGAGGCGAGTCCGCGCGCATCGGCGTAGACGCAGCGCGTCCGCGGTCGTCGATGCCATCGTCGCGTCGTGGCGCCGGCGTGCACCAGCGCGCGTTGCGCAAGCTCATGCAATTGCTCGACACTCAGGTCGCGGCATGGCACGATCAGCGAGCGTCGTCCGTCGTCGAACGCAGCGGCAACGACCCGCGTCGCGCTCGCGGCTTGCGGCCACGGAATCACGCGTCACGCGCGATGGCGCTCGAGCGCCGCGGCGACCTTTTCCGCGATCATGTGCGAGACGCGAACGTTGGATTCGCGGGTGACGCCGGCGATATGCGGCGTCAGCAGAAGGTGAGGACATCCCGCCAGCGGAGATCCTGCAACCAGCGGCTCATGCTCGAATACATCGAGCGCGGCCCCGCCGAGCTTTCCGACTTAAGCGCCGCCGCGAGCGCCGCCTCGTTCACGATTTCGCCGCGTGAGGTGTTGATCAGCACGGCATCGGCTTTCATCAGCGCCAGTCTGTCCGCATCGATCAGCTGCGCGCGTCGCCGGCGCTCAGACGGCACGTGGATCGATAATGATCGTCCGCGTCGCGCAGCACTCGTCGAATTTGCGTGCGGCCGTCCGCTCGGCGGCCCACATCGGATGTTCCGTGCGGAATCATCGCATCGAAGCCGATGACCTTCATGCCGAGCGCGCGCGCGAGTCTTCCCGTGAGCTGGCCGATCTGCCCAGAAGCCGATCACGCCCAGCGTCTTGCGCGCCAGCTCGCGCCCGCTCGGACAGCGCGGGACGCGGCCACTTGCCCGCCGCGACGGCCTCGGTGCTCGACGCGCCGCGCAACAGGATCAGCGCTGCGGCGATCACGTATTCGGCGACCGCGAGCGCGTTGGCGCCGGTCGCGGGAATGACTTCGATGCCGCGCGACTTGCAGTTGAAGCACGTCGATGTTGTCCGGAGTCCGACGCCCAGCCGGCCCACGACTTCAATTGCGGCGCCGCGCGCGAAGCTCGCCGTCGACCTGAGTCTTGTTTGCGCGCTGATCTAACGTCGGTGTCGGTGAGCAACGGCTTGAGCTGTCAGCGGTGCTCGCCCAGATCCTGCGTCGGAGGCGACATCGCTGCTCGAACGGCGCAGCGCCGCGACCGCTGCGATCCATGAACTCGCTGATGACCATTCGCATGCTAGCGCTAATCGCCTCTTATCCAGCGGGTTCAATCGGCCAGCGTTCAACTCAGTGTTCAACTCTGCATGCCCCACTTGCGAACCGTCCTGGGCTTCCGATGCGTGCGGAAAATGACGTTCTCGACTAAGAGGCCGGATGATGATCACCGCAAGCAGGCCGGCGAACACGTTCGGGATCTCTGAGCTGATTCTTGTTCTCGTAGATGAACCAGCCCAGGCCGCCGGAGCCGGACGACACGCCGAACACCAGCTCGGCGGCGATCAGCGTGCGCCACGCGAACGCCCAGCCGATCTTGAGTCCGGTCAGGATGCTCGGGAACGCCGCGGGAATGAGGATTCTGCCGACGTACGACAGGCCGCGCAGGCCCGTAGTTGCGACCGACCATGCGCAGCGTGTTCGACACCGACAGGAAGCCGGAATGCGTGTTCGAGCGCGACCGCCCACAGCACCGAATGGATCAGCACGAACACCAGGCTGCCGGTGCCGAGGCCGAACCAGATCAGCGCCAGCGGCAGCAGCGCGATGCGCAGGCAGCGGGTTGAACATCGAGGTCAGCGTCTCGAGCAAGTCGGTGCCGACGCGCGAGCGTGATCGCGACGACCGTCAGCAACGCCGCCAGCGCAATGCCGGCCGCGTAGCCGATCAGCAGCACCTTGATCGAGGTCCATGCCTTGCCGAGCAGCAGCGCGCCGCTGAACGATGGCCTCGACAGAAGGCTTCGACGGTCGCGCTGAAAGTCGGAAACAGCAGCGGGTTGTTGAGCCAGCGCGCGTAGATCTCCCCAGAGCGGCAGCCAGCACGATCAGGATCGCCAGCTTGCGCACGGCGCGCGATGTTGTAGATCCGCTCCCAGGTCGACAGCGGCTTCTCGACCACGCCGAATGACGACGAATCCACCTGGCTCGCGATAGACTCTCGGGACGCAGCGGCGAGGGTTCAGACATGGGCAGCCTCCTCTTCTCGACCGGCATCGACGAACAGCATGTCGTGAATCTTTCGCTCCAGCGCGCTGCGCCGCTCGTCGCCGTCGCTCTCGCGCGGCAGGCTGTTGATCTCGGCCTTGACCTGCCCCGGGTGCGGCGACAGCAGCAGGATCCGGCTGCCGATCTTGATCGCCTCGGCGATCGAATGGGTGACGAACAACACCGTGAAATGCGTGTCGTCCCACAGCTGCAGCAGCTCGTCCTGCATCTTGCGCCGCGGTCAGCGCATCGAGCGCCGCAAACGGCTCGTCCATCAGCAGCACGTCGGGCTCCATCGCCATGCCGCGGGCGATCGCGACCCGCTGCTTCATGCCACCGGACAGCGTGTGCGGAAAGCTGTCGGCGAACTTGGTGAGGTTGACCTTGTCGATGTACTCGAGCGCCTTTTCCTCCGCCGCCTTGCCGTTGAGCTCTGCCGCTGGCGGTCAGCGCGAAACATCACGTTCTCCTTCACCGTCTTCCAGGGCAGCAGCTGGTCGAACTCCTGGAACACCATCATCCGGTCCGGGCCCGGCTTGCGTGACCTTCGGCCTTTGAGCCGGATCTCGCCTTCGACCGGAGTCATGTAGCCGCCGACCGCCTTGAGCAGCGTCGATTTGCCGCAGCCCGACGGACCGAGCAGGATGAAGCGGTCCGATCGGAATACCTGGAAATCGACGCGATACGTCGCCGTGACCAGGTGATCCTTGGTCTTGTACTGCAGCGTGACGCCCTTCACGTCGAGCAGCGGTGCGATCGCTTCAATGCGTCCTCCTCTCGACGCTCCGCCCGCGTCGCTCAGCGTGCGCGCGCATACGTTTGCCAGGGCAGGCGGTCGAGGTCGACGTTGCCGCCGCTCAGGATGACGCCGACCCGCAGCCCGTCCACGCGAAATCTTGCGCTCCAAGCAACATCGCGAGCGGCACCGCCGACGACGGCTCGATGATCATCTTGAGCTGTCCCAGATCAGCCGCATCGCACGCACGATCGCTTCCTCCGATGCAGTGCCGATCTGATCGACCGTCGAGCCAGCACCGCGAAAGTCTTGCGCGCCCAGCGACGAGCGCAGCCCGTCGGCAATCGTGTGCGGATCGGTCTGCGGGATGATCGTGCCGGCGCGGCAGCGATCGCTACGCGTCGTCGGCGCTCGGCCGGCTCCGCGCCGTAGACCTTGATCGACGGCCGGATGACCTTCGCGCAGCAATGCGCCGTGCCCGAGAGCAGGCCGCCACCGCCCACCGGCGCGATGACGGCGTCGAGCTCCGGCTGCATCTTCGAGCAGCTCGAGCGCCGCCGTGCCCTGCCCGGCGATGACACGCCAATCGTCGAAGGGATGGACCAGCGTCGCGCCGGTCTCCGCCTGCACCTCGGCGCACGGCGGCCTCGCGCGCGGCGACGTTCGGCTCGCAGAAGCGGATCGTCGCGCCGAAGCCGCTGCACCGTCGTCCTGCTTCACCTGCGCCGCGTTCGCGGGCATCACGATCCACGCCGGGATGCCGCGCGATCGCGCCGCATAGGCGAGCGCGGCGCCGTGGTTGCCCGACGAATGCGTGACCACGCCGTGCCGGCCTCAGCGTCCGACAGCGAGAACACCGCGTTGCATGCGCCGCGCGCCTTGAACGCGCCGACCTTCTGCAGATTCTCGCACTTGAAGAAAAGCCGCGCGCCGGCCGCGTCGTCGAGCGACGCGGCTGGTCAGCACCGGCGTGCGATGCACGTGGACGCGATCCGCGCATGCGCGGCGCGTATCGCCGCGAGATCGACGCGATGTCGGTGAAAGCTCGCCGGCGCCCGCGCGTTCATCGCGGGTCAGCTTCCAGGCAAGGCGTGGACGTTGGGGAAGAACAGGTCCTTCCACGACTCGGGCTTGACCTTGATCGACACCGATCTTGGCCATGAAGTCGACGTACTTCATGACGTTCTGCGGCGTGGTCGTATAGACGATCGCCGGATCGTTCAGCATCGCCACGATCTCCTGCGACCGAGTCCTTGTCGCTCGAGATGCGCAGGTAGGCTCTCGGCCGCAGCCAGCGTTGATCGCGGTTGATCAGCGCCGTCGCCTCGTCGAGCGCCTTGACGAACGCATCGTAGAGCTTCGGGTTGTCGTCTGTGAACTTTGGACGTCGTCCACACCACGTTGAACGTCGCCGGCCCGCCGAGCACGTCGTACGAGTTGAGCACCGTGTGGATGCCGGGTTCTCGAGCTGCTGGTACTGGAAGGGCGGCGAGCTGAAGTGCGCGGTGATCTCGGACTGCCCGGAAAGCAGCGCCGCCTGCGCCGTCGGGGTGCGACATCGTGACGGTGAGCGCGTCGAGCTCGTTCTGCTGGCCCTCGCCGAAAGCCTTCTCGGCGGCCATCTGCAGCGTCATCGCCTGACGGAAACCTTGACCGCGGGCAGCGCGATCCTGTCCTGTCTCGCGTGAAATCGCTGAATCGTCTTGACCGCTCGGATTGCGCGTGTTCAGGAAAGATCGGCATCGAATTGATCGCCGAAACGGCCTTGACGTCGAGGTTGCCCCGGGTCCGCGCCCACAGGGTGACAAAGGGCGCGACGCCGCCGGAAGCGAACTGCAGGCTGTTGCGACAGCAGCGCGTCGTTCATCACGTTGCCGCCCGCGAACTTCGCCCAGCCGACGCTGACGTCGATCCCGCGCGCCTTGGCGTGCTTCTCGATCAGCTTCTGCTCCTCCATGATCATCAGCGGCAGATAGCTGATGCCGTACTGCTGCGCGACGTTGATCTCGGCTCAGCTCCGCCGCAGCCGCGCGGCGACAGCAGCGCGAGCACGAGCAGCGCATCGCAAGAAGCTTCGACATGGTCGACTTCGCGCCCGTCGCACGCGATCGTCGACTGCTCGCGTGTCGCACGCTGCGCGCACGTTACGCTGGCGTCGTCGAGCGTCGGCACCATCGCGCGCGGCGTCGATCGTCTGCTAGGCGCTTTCGTAGAGGCGCGTCAGCACGAATTCGCGATGGCCGAGCGCCTCGGCCGCGGTCAGCCGGCCGTTGGCGGTGCGGAACATCATGTCGAGCAGCTTGTCGCCCGCCTGGTCCATCGTGATCTCGCGCTGCAGCAGGCCCGATGGTGTCGACGTCGACGTGCTCGCTCATCGTGCGCACCGTGCGCGGGTTGGCGCAGATCTTGATCACCGGCAGGATCGGATTGCCGATCACGTTGCCCTGCCCGGTCGGGAAGAAATGGACGACGTAACCCGACGCCGCGCACAGCGTGACCATCTCCGGCGGCCGCCGACGAGCTGTCCATGAACCACAGGCCCGGACCCGATGGGCATCTCCGCCTTGTCGAGCACGCCGTCGACGATGCACTTGCTTGCCGATCTTCTGGATGTTGCCGAGCGCCTTTTCCTCGATCGTCGTCAGTCCGCCGGCGATGTTGCCCTTGGTCGGCTGCGAGTCGGACAGATCGCTCGTCTTGTGGCGATTGATCACTTCCTGGTAGCGGTCGAACACGCGCATGAAATCGGCGCGCACCTTGTCGTCGCGGCAGCGCGCGGCGACGATCTGCTCGCCGCCGGTGAGCTCGGTCGTCTCGCCGAACACCAGCGTGCAGCCGGCCGCGTAGAGCTTGTCGAACGCGTCGCCGACGGTGGGATTGGCGCCGCAGCCCGGACGTCGTGTCGGATTCGCCGCACTTGGTCGACACCCACAGTTCCTCGAGCTCGCACTCGACCCGCTGCTTCTCGCTCGCCCACTGCAGGTATTCGCGCGCCGCCTTCGACGCCCGCATGATCGTGTCGTGGTCGCCGTGCAGCTCGATGCCGAAGCCCGATCACCGGCTTGCCGGTCGCCGCGATGCCGTCGACGACCTTCTTCGGTCCACTGCTCCTCGATGCCGATCACGACGACCGCGGCGACGTTCGGATTGCTGCCGGCGCCGATCAGCGTGCGGAAGTGCAGGTCGAGATCGGCGCCGAACTGCAGCCGGCCATACGGATGCGGAATCGCCATCGCTCCCTTTGATGTTGTGCGCGACCGCTTCGCGCGGCGGCGTTGGACAGATCGTCGACCGGCAGGATGATGACGTGGTTGCGCACGCCGACGCGGCCGTTCTCGCGGCGATAACCCCAGAAGTTTGTTGCATCATTGACTCCGTCAGCGATCGAACGCGGCTCACCACCGCTTGGTCTTGATGTTGTGGACGTGCGCGTGCTGTCCCTTGGCGATCGGCTGCACCACCTTGCCGATGTCGACGCCGTACTTGATGACGGTGTCGCCCACCGCCATGTCGCTCAGCGCGACCTTGTGGCCGAGCGGAATGTCCTGCACGCAAGGCAGCGTGATGGTCCGGTCCTCGTCGAGGATGAGGCCGGTCAGCGTCGTGCCCGCCTTGACGCCCTCGACCGACCACCACGGCGACCGAATCCTCGGGGTCGTGCAATACGCAATGAATCATCGCCAATATCCTCCGTGAACGACGCGCCGGCAACTATATCATCTATATGACTTGGATGATTTGCATCACTTAAACCCGGTTGTCTACACTTGCCGGCGAGCGGGCGCCTTACCTACGACAGCTCGCACCGTCGTCTCGCGACACCTCGCCCCAATGGCCGACCTCCACGCGACACCGCACCCGGCGTGCCGTTCGCGGGCCCGCTGTACAAGGACGTCAAACGCCGGCTCACCGAAGCGTTGACCCGCGGCGAGTGGAAGCCCGGCGACGCGATTCCAGCCGAGCGCCTGCTCTCCGAACGCTGCGGCACCAGCATCGGCACCGTCCGGCGGGCGATCGACGAGCTCGTCGCCGAGAACATCCTCATCCGGCAGCAGGGACGCGGCACTTATGTCGCGAGCCACAACCGCGACCGGCTGCTGTTCTATTCTTCCACATCGTCGACGAGCAGGGAATCAAGCGATACCCCGAGGTCGAGCTGCTTTCGTTCGCCAAGGCCAAGGCGGATCGCGCCGCGGCGGATGCTCTGAGCCTTGCCGCCGGCGACAGCGTGTACAGGATCCGCAATCGGCTGAGCCTCGCCGGCACCCCGGTCATCATCGACGACATCACGTTGCCGGTCGCCGCGTTTCCGGGGCTGACCGAGCGGCAGTTCCGGCACCGGACGTCCACCATCTACAACCTCTACCAGGAGGCCTTCGGCATCTCGGTCGTGCGGGCGAGCGAGCGGCTGCGTGCCACGCTCGCCGACGCCGAGACGGCCGCGCCTGCTGTCGATTGCCCGCGGCTCGCCGCTGCTCCGGATCCGGCGGATCGCGCTCTCCTACAACGAGGCGCCGATCGAGCTTCGGGTCTCGCTGGTCGACACGACGCGCTACGAGTATTTTGCCGATATCGGCAAGCCAGCCGTAGCGGCTCCTCGCGCGTGTCCTTTCGCCTCCTTTTTCGCTCAGCTCCTGAACGGCCTCGCCGGCGCGTCGGCGCTGTTCCTGGTCGCCGCCGGGCTCACGCTGATCTTCGGCGTCACGCGCGTCGTCAACTTCGCGCACGGCTCCGCTTTACATGCTGGGCGCGTTCATCGCCTACTCGCTCGTCGCGGCTTCGCGCGAGGCCCGCTCGGATTCTGGGGCGCGCGTCCTCCTCGCCGCCGCTCGGTCGCGCCTGATCGGCGCAGCGATCGAGATGCTGCTGTTGAAACGCATCTACGCCGCGCCGGAATTGCTGCAGCTCGCCGCCACGTTCGGCATCGTGCTGATCATCCGCGACGCGGCGCTTGCTCATCTGGGGCGCCGAGGATCTGCTCGGACCTCGCGCGCCGGGATTGAGCGGCGCGTTGGCGATCTTCGGCCGCGTGATTCCGACCTACGACCTGTTCCTGCTCGCCGTCGGGCCGCTCGTGCTGCTCGCGCTGTGGGGGCTGCTCGAACGAACGCGGTTCGGCACGCTCGTCGCGCGGCGACCGAGAATCGCATCGCTCGCGAGCGCGCTTGGCGTCAACGCGCAGCGCGCTGTTCACGCTGGTGTTCGCGCTCGGATCCTGTCCTTGCCGGACTCGCCGGCGCGCTGCAGCTTCCCCGCGAGCCCGCCAACCTCGGCATGGACCTCGCGGTCATCGCCGAGGCGTTCGTCGTCACCGTCGTCGGCGGCTTGGGCTCGATTCCCGGCGCATTCGTCGCGGCGCTCCTCATCGGCCTCACCAAGGCGCTGTGCATCGCGCTCGGCACCGTCGATCTCGGCGGCATCGAGATCGCGTTTCCGAAGCTCACGCTGGTGGCGGAATTCGTCGTGATGGCGATCGTGCTGGTCGTCAAGCCGCATGGCCTGATGGGCGCTGCGCCGTCGATGCCGCCGACGACGCCGCTCGCCGAATTCCGCACGCTCGTCGTCGCCGCCCGGCCGCCGCGCCGCTCATCGGCGCGCTCGCGATCGCTCGCGCTGGCCGCGGCTCTCTGCCGTTGACCGGCGACGAATACCGCTCGATGCTCGCGACCGACATTCTCGTGTTCGCGCTGTTCGCGGCGAGCCTGCAACTCGTGATGGGCACCGGCGGCATGGCGTCGTTCGGGCACGCGGCCTACTTCGGCCTCGGCGCGTACGCCGCCGCGCTCGCGCGTCAAGCACGGCATGCCCGATGGAGGCCGCGCTCGCGTCTCGCGCCGCTCGCCGCGGTTGCCGGCGCGCTCGTCGTCGGCTGGTTCTGCGTCCGGCTCTCCGGCGTCTACCATCGCGATGCTGACGCTCGCGTTCGCGCAGATCGTCTGGTCGATCGCCTTCCAGTGGGACGACGTCACCGGCGGCTCCAACGGCATCGTCGGCGTCTGGCCGGCCGCCGTGGCTCGCCGGCAAGGCGGCTTACTACTGGTTCGCGCTCGCGCTCGATCGCGGCCGGCGCTCGCGGCCATCGCGTGGATCGCGCACACGCCGTTCGGCTATTCGCTGCGCGCGTGCCGCGATTCGCCGCTGCGCGCCGGCCGCCATCGGCATCGACGTCCGGCGGCACGCAGTGGATGGCGTTCGCGCTCGCCGGCGGCGTTCGCCGGCCTCGCCGGCGGCACTCTACGCGTTCTCGAAAGGCAGCATCTCGCCCGGAGACGCTCGGCCATTCCGCGCTCGGTCGACGCGCTGGTCATGGTGCTGCTCGGCGGGCTCAACGCGCTCGCCGGACCGCTGCTCGGCGCCGCGGCGTTCACCTGGCTCGCAGGATACGCTCGCGCGCGTCACCGAATACTGGCGCGCCGTGCTCGGCGCCGCGATCCCTCATCATCGTCATCGCCTTCCGATGGGAATCGGCGGGACGATCGCAGCGGTGGCTGCGCCCGGAGGCCGGCATGTGATCCCACTGCGAGTTCGTGACGCGAATCGCGCAAGCTGGCGCCGGCAAGCAGCGGAGTTCTATACTTCGACGCGCCGCGGTCTGACTCCGACTCTTCATTCGCGAGACATGTTCGAATCTGTTCAGAAACGCGCAGCGGTCATCGCGCGCGACGGACTCAAGGTCCGGCGCCTCGTCGTCAGCTGCAAGAAATTGCTGTCCGAGCGCGGCGAGGCGGCTGGCGTATCGCTGGCCAAGATCACCCTGGATCTGTACCGGGAACTGGACGACAAGGAGACAAGCGCGATTCTTCGCGGCCCTGCTCGCCGAGTTCTCGCCCGATCCGACGCAGGTGCTCGCAGCGGCGAACGCGTATGCCGCGGAGCCGTCGGCCGCCAACCTGTCGCAGCTCAGCATCGCCGCCGAACCGCCGCGCCAGGAGCTGCTCCGGCGGCTGAACCGGGCGCCGGGAGGCACCGCCACGATCCTGCGCATGCGCGAGCTGCTGCTGGAATTGAAACGCGAGCAGACGCGAGCTCGACGCCGTCGACTGGGATCTGCGTCACCTGCTGTCGTCGTGGTTCAACCCCGGCTTCCTGCAGATCGTTCGCGTGCGATTGGCACACGCCAGCCTATCTGCTGGAGCAGATCATCGCTCACGAGGCGGTGCACGAGATTCGCGGGTGGAGCGACCTGCGCCGGCGGCTGGAGGCCGACGGGCGATGCTTTGCCTTCTTCCACCCGGCGCTGCCCGACGAGCCGCTGATTTTCCTCGAGGTGGCGCTGATGGACCGGATGGCAGACGCGGTGCCGCCCTTGCTCGACGCGCAATCCACCTCCAGCGATCCCGGCAAGGCGACCACCGCCGTTTTCTACTCGATCAGCAACTGCCAGCCGGGCTTGCGCGGCATATCCCTCGGCAACTTCCTGATCAAGAACGTGGTGGATGTGCTGTCGAGGGAGTTCCCGCGGCTCAAGGTGTTTTGCACGCTGTCGCCCATCCCCGGCTTCGCCGCCTGGCTCGGCTCGCAGCTCGAAGGCGCGCGACGCCGAGCAATCCGACGCCGCTGGCGCAGGCGTTGAAGGCCGTTGCCGCGAACGCTCGGCACCGACGTCGCCAAGATCGCCAGCGACCCGGACAGCGCCGTCGAGCGCCTGGCGCCGCTGAAGGAGCCGTTGATGCAGCTATGCGCCACCTACCTGCTGCATCGAGGCGATGGCAGCGAGCCGACACAGGATCCGGTGGCAAGGTTTCACCTCAACAACGGCGCCAAGCTGGAGCGGATCAACTGGCTGGCCGATACTCTCGAAGAAGGGCCTGCGCGAGTCGCTCGGCCTGATGGTCAACTACTTGTACGAGCCTCGGGCGATCGAGGAAAAATCACCAGAAGTTCGTGCAGGGCGAAATCGTCGCCTCGCGACGCGCTACGCGGCCTGGCGCTGCGGCGACTGACCTCGGAAGCGCGCGGAGTGCTTGAAGGCGGGCGCGGGAAGGCCTATCCTGCACGATCGAACAGGCTTGTTGCGCCAGATTCACCGGACTCGATCGAGCACTGTGACCAGGGACAAAGCATGCCTGATGGCGCATGGCCTCGGCCCTAGCACCGCACAACGCCCCTGACCGGTACCGGCATGGGCGCCGGAAATGTTGGACTTCATAGGAGGAGTCAAAATGCAACGCAATGTTCTGCGCAAACCGCACTTGGGTCGGCGCGGCGGTAGCCGCTGCCTTGCTGGCCTCGCACGTCGCCCACGCAAGCACGGGTGATCAGAATCGTTATCGATCAGACACTCAACCAGCCCGCCACCAGGGCGCCCAGATGGTCGCCTATCAGACGATCAATGGCCGCGCTCTTTGGCGAGCTCTGCGTCTGCTAGGACTGCGTCGGCGCCGCGAACAACACGATCATCACCGATCTCGAACCTCGCACCGCAGGTCCCGAGCGCGAGCCCGCTGACGCCGGGCGCGATCGTGGTGCAGTACGTGTCGAGCTTCTCGATCGTCAAGCCCGCGGACAACAACAACATCAGCGGCATCCTGTGGCACGACGTCCCGAACCGCGGCGGCAGGATCGTCGATCAATGTCGCGGAGCGCGGTCTGGGCGATGTCGGGTTGAGCAGCGGCTGGCAGGGCGACAACGCCGGCGCGACCGGCGGTTCCGCGCCTGTGCCTCGAGCACCACTCCGGTCACCACGGGTCTTCAACAACGAATGGGTGAAGACGCCGGTAGCGGCGGGGACCACCGGGTTCACGCTCGGCCGAATCATCAACCGCAGCGGCGCCGCGTCAGCAGCCGCTCAACGTGATGGGCAACCCCATCCCCTACCTGCCGGTCGCTCGAGCACGACGACGCCCGGCGTCGGTCCTGATCACGCATACGAAGGAAACGCTCAACGGCAACATCACGACGGGCGCGACGATACCGAGCAGCCGACTGGGCTTTCGTTGCGCTGCCGGCGGAGCGCCTGCGTTCCCGGGCACGCCGCAAGACCTGAACCCGGCAGCCTGCCGGGCAGCCTGCCGGTCCAGATCTGCCTGAGGAACGGCTTCGATCCCACGCTGCTGTATCAGCTGGTCTACCAGGTCAAGGATCCGTACGTCCTCGGTGCCGGCACCGCCGCGTTCCGCGATGTCGGTTCATTCTTCCGCTATGCAGCAGCGGACGACTTCGGAACGGCGAACCCGATCGCCGGCAAGATCTCGAAGGCGGTGATCCGCGGCGTGTCGCAGTCGGGAAACTTCACGCGGCACTACATTCACCTGGGGATGAATCAGGACGAGGCCGGCCGGATCGTGCACGAGGGCGCATGGCCGATCATCGCGGGACGGCGCGTCGCCAACAATTCGCGTTGGGGCAGCCGGACGGCGTGCTCGAGCTCTATCAGCAGGGCTCGAAGGTCCGCAATGGTGGGTGCCGTGGCCCGACACGGTCCGCGGCTTGCCGGCGGAAGCATCCTGGATCGCTGCAACGCGACCAACACCTGCCCGAAGATCATCGAGCATTTCGGCGGCTCCGAAGTGTTCGCGCTGAAGATGACGACCGAATGGGTGGGCACCTCCGCGGATGCCGACATCCCGCTCCCGGCACAATGTGCGGCGCTACTACGTTCCGAGCACCACGCACGGTGGCGGCGGCGGCGGCTTCAACGAGAATACTTCGCCGACACGGCGCCAACTGTCCCGGGCAATAACTGGAACGCCGGGCAGCCGGCGCGTTCAGGGCCAATCCGGTCTCCGAGACCGAGCTCGTCAACGTGCTGCGCCTGGCCATGCGCAACTGGATCACGAACGGCACGCCGCCTCCGCCCAGCCGCTATCCGACGCTGGCGAGCGGCAACGCTCGTCGACCCGACGCAGGCGGCGATGGGATTCCCGAGCGGCGTTCCCGGCGTACCGGCGTCGATCTTCCTGCCGGAGAACTTCGTCAACCCGGTGTTCGACTACGACTGGGGTCCGCAGTTCAACGAATTCGACGCGACCGGGCAACCCGACCAACATTCCGCCACCCATCAAGAGCGTGATCAAGATGAAGGTGCCGAGAGTCGATGCCGACGGCAACGAGCTGGGTGGCGTGCCGACGGTGCTGCGCGACGCGCCGCTCGGCACGTACCTCGGCTGGAACATCACGACGACGGGTTCCACGCCGGGCCAGGTGTGCAACTACGTCGGCGGCATGATCCCGTTCGCGCACACGAGGGCCGAGCGCCTGGCCAACGGGAGATCCGCGTTTGTCGCTGGAGGAGCGGTACGGAAGTCACAACGGATACGTGACTGCGCGGTGTCGACCGCGGCGATGAAACGCCTGGCTGCAAGGCTACTTGCTCCACAGGCCGACCTGGTCAACTCTCATCAGTCAGGCGCAAGGCGAGCAACGTCTGCGCGAACGGCGCATCGGGGCAGAGTTGCGATCCGGCCGCGCCTTGAGCGGGAGTGTCGGCCACCGCGGCGTCGGCGCGTAACAACCTCGCATTAGCCTAGGCAAACGGCGGCTCCGGCCGCCGTTTTGCTTGTTTCGGCGTACGCCATCAGTGAGCGATACGTCGGTGCAATAATGCGACGATGAGCGACGCAGTGCTGAGGGTCGAACGCCTGTCGAAATCCTTCGGCGGCGTCGAAGCCGTTCGCGATGTCTCGTTCGACGTGGCGGCCGGGGAGCTCGTCGCGCTGCATCGGCCCCGAACGGCGCCGGCAAGACGACCTGCTTCAATCTCGTCAACGGCCAACTCGCGCCCGATGCGGGCACCGTCACGCTGTCGGGCACGCGTATCGATCGACTGCCGCCGCGGGCGATCGCACGGATGGGAGTGGGACGCACGTTCCAGGTCGCCGCCACGTTCGCGTCGATGACCGTACGGGAAAACGTGCAGCTCGCGTTGCTGGCGCATGCCGGAGCCAACAGCGGCATCGGCGCGCGCGCGGCCGATTGCATGCGCGTCGAAGCAGACGCGCTGCTCGAGCGCGTGCGGATGACACGATTGGCGGACCACGGCTGCGCGACGCTCGCCTACGGCGACGCGAAGCGCGTCGAGCTGGCGCTGGCGCTCGCCGGCAAGCCTCGACTGCTGCTGATGGACGAGCCGACCGCCGGAATGTCGCCGCGCTCGCGCGATCGCCTGATGCAACTCGCGGCGGAGGTCGCCCGGTCCGGGCAGATCGCGGTCCTCTTCACCGAGCACGACATGGACGTGGTGTTCGGGCACGCCGATCGCATCATCGTGCTCGATCGCGGCCGCATCATTGCCGGAGGGAACGCCCGCCGCGATCCGCGCCAACGCCGAGGTGCAGGCCGTCTATCTGGGAGAGGAGCCCGTCGGGTAGGCTCGGGCTCTCACCCCGAGAGCCGGGCAAGTCCTTCCGACAGGTCCGCGATCAGATCGCCGGGGTCCTCGAGCCCGATGGCAAGCCGCAGGCACGGCCCGCCCGCATCCCACGTCGTGGCGGTTTGCACACGCTCCGGATAGGTCGGGATGATGAGGCTCTCGAACCCGCCCCAGCTCCAGCCCATGCAGAAGAGGCCGCATGCCGTCGAGCATCGCGTCGATGCGCGCCTTGGCCACGGGTTCGAGCACGACCGCGAACAGTCCCGACGCGCCGATGAAATCGCGCTTCCACAGCTCGTGGCCGCGCGAGCCGGGAGCGCCGGGTAGATCACCTCGCGCACCTCCGGCCGCGTCTTCAGCCATTGCGCGATCTCGAGCGCGCTGTCGACGTGCCGCGCGAGGCGCAGCGGCAGCGTGCGCAGGCCGCGCAACGCGAGGAAGGAGTCGTCGGACGATGCGGTGACGCCCATGTCCGTCCAGAGCCGGTGCAACGCCGGGAACGTCGCTTCGCTCGCGAGGATCAGCCCCGAGAGCACGTCCGAGTGGCCGCCGATGTATTTGGTCGCCGCGTGCACCGACACGTCGACGCCGTGGTCGAACGAGCGGAAGCCGAACGGCGTCGCCCACGAATTGTCGGTGACGACGAGCGCGCCGTGCGCGATGCGCGACCGCGGCGATCGCCGGAATGTCCTGCACGCAGAACGTCAGCGAGCCCGGCGACTCGGTGAACACGAGGCGCGTGTTCGGCCGGAACTCGCGCTCGATCCCGGCCGCGAGCAGCGGATCGTAGTAGGAGACCTCGACGCCGCAGCGCGTATCAGGTGATTGTTGCAGAAGCGCCGCGTCGGGCCGTAGACCGCATCGGTGACGAGCACGTGGTCGCCCGCACGCAAGAGCGCGAGCAGCGGCAACGTCGTCGCGGTGAGCCCGGACGGCACCGCCAGCGCAGCGATGCGCCCCTTCGATGGCCGCGACCGTGTCCTGCAGATCGGTGACGGTCGGCAAGCCGTGCAAGCCGTAGCCGATCCCGGCGTATTCGCCGCGCGCCGCCTGCTCGAGCTCGGCCACCGTCGGAAAGAGCATCGTCGATGCCCGAAAGACCGGCGTGTTGACGGCGCCCAGAAACTTGCCGGGGTTGCGTCCGAGATGGCACCGCGCGCGTGGCCGGCTTGCGTTGGTCGTCGCTCATAGCGTCTGTCAGACCTTCAAGTGCGGCGCGGATCTTCGCCACCTGCACCGGGATGGCATCGCGCACGTCGACGACGATCGCATCCGTGCGGGTGCTTCGAGCGTGGCGAGCTGGCTCGCGAGCAGCGTCGGCGGCATGTAGTGATGCGTGCCGCGCCGCCAAGTCGCGCGGCGATGGTGTCGTGGTCGCCGGCAAGATGCACGAAGCGAACCGGTCCCGCGCGGCTGATCCGGTCGCGGTAGACCTGCCGCAACGCCGAGCAGGCAAGAACCGCATGCTCACCGCGCGCGTCGATCGCCGCCATTTCCGCGGCCAGCCGATCGAGCCACGGCCAGCGGTCCGTCGTCCGTCAGCGGCGTGCCGGCCGCCATCTTGGCGACGTTGGCCTCCGGATGAAAATCGTCGGCATCGAAGAACGGCCACCCGAGGTCGGTGGCGAGCGCCTGCCCGACCGCCGACTTCCCGGACCCGCTGACGCCCATCACGCACGACAATCACCGCGCGCCACTCCGCATTTCGATGGGGAAAGCCGGATGCTACCCAATCGGTGACCGCGAGCGAACGGTGCCGAGATGCGAGCGTCGCGTGGCGATGACGGCCGCAGCGACGATCAACGCGCCGCCGGCGATCGTGCGCGCCCCGGCACTTCGCCCAGGAACGCCAGCGCCAGCACGATTCCGTAGACGGGCTCCAGCGCGGCGATCACGCTCGCCGTGTGCGCGGTGACGACGGCGAAGTCCGCCGATGAACAGCGTGTGCGCAAGCGCCGTGCAGCACGAGGCCCAGCACGATGAGCGAGCATGATCTCGCGCGCGCCGACGCGTGCCAGATCGCCCAGGGCGCCGCCAGCGCAAAGGGCAGCAACGCGAGCGCGGCGAGACCGTTTTGCCAGAAGGCGATGTCGGTGGCCGTTCGTGTTCCGGTCCAGCGCCGATTCATCACCACCAGCAGCGCAAACGTGAATCCCGAGACGATTCCCCACCCCAGTCCCTGGACGACCGGGTTGGCGAGCGAGAGTTCCGGCACGAGCAGCACGAGTCCTGCCGTCACGAGCAGCGCCGTCACGCCTTCGCGCCGGCGAAGCCGGCGCGCGAAGAAGCTACGTTCGGCCAGCAGCGTGAACAGCGGAAAGCTGGCGTAACCGAGCAGGCCGACGGCCACCGTCGACACCTGGATCGCCGCGAAAAAGCTGAGCCAGTGGAGCGCGAGCACGACGCCGTTGCCGATGAGGCGCACGTCGAACGGCGCGCGCCGCCGCGCGCGCAGACGCAGGATGCCGAGCGCCACGGCTAGCGATCGCGGTCCGACCAAGGACGATGGCGACCGGCGACAGCGCGAGCCACTTGCCGAACAGGCCGGCGAAGCCGAAGAGCGCAACGGCGGCATGCAGCGCCACCAGCGCGGCGGTGTGCGTCATTTCGCGCACTTTATCTCACGCTTCCGCGAGATCGCGCAGCCAACAACCAGGCGTCGGCCAGGCCCGGCCGATGCGCACCGGTGGAGCTCATGGTTAACTCTTCATCCGGCAGGCGCGGCGCCCGCCGGATGACGGCCATCGGTCCTACTTGCAGATGCCCGCGGGCGAGCTGGTCGCGCCCTTGTCGTTCAGCCACGCCTGCGGTGCCGGCGGTCCTGGCTGACCGAATCTTGCAGTCGAACGTCACGTTCGACTTTGGCCTTCTCCTCGTTGTTCTTGATCGTATTGCCTCGAGTCCGCCGCCAGGCAGAAGTCCGTGCTGGTGCGGACGCCGTAATCGTCCATTCCCGTTCGCCCTTTGTTACCGTCGAGCGTTGTTGGCCGCACCTGAGATTGATGCCATCCGTCGCTGTGCTGCTCGCCCTCGCTTCGCCTTGAGCGCGTTGCCGTTGCCTCGAACACGAAAAAATGCCGTTTCTGAGCATTGCGAAAATGTGAGCCTCGCCGCCCCTTCGGGAGCGCCGCCGACCTGACGAGCTGATCAGGTCGTATCCCCGTCGAACGTCCCGCTGACGTCTCGTTTTTCGATGCTGGCGCCGGACGACGAATCAAAAGACGTATATGGTCACGTCGTTGTCGCTGGACGCTGTTGGCCTCGACGGTGTTTTCGCGCCTGAGGAAGAGCAGGATCCCCGGTCGAGACAGTCCCTCCTCCCGTGTAGACGTTGCCCGAGACGTCACGGATCGACGCCGTTGCGTCGCCACTGGATCTGATCCCGTTTTATTATGCGCCGCTGGACTGACACCCACCACAGTATTGTTTTCCACGCGGCATCTGAGCCGGAGCTCGCTTTTATGACGATCCCGCCTCTTTGGTCGTCGATCAGGCCGTCCTTGGCCGCGCCTGAGCCCAATGTGCCTTCGCGGGCACGACCGAGGTCGACGCCATGACGCCATCCAGGCGCGCCGCCAGCGTTGTCCCTGATGTGCGTGATGTGGCCCTTCTCGATCGGCGCGGAGCCGCTGCCCGCTCGACGCGTGAACGCCATACCGATGCTGTCGCAGCCGCCACCACCGGGTCCCTGAATCGTAACTGGGCGGATCTTGACATTCAGCGCACCCATGACCTGCACGATCGCCTGATAGGTCACACCGCCGGCGCCTGATCACCGCCTGCAGCGCTTTCGCGATTCGAGCGTGAGCGCCATTCTTGCCAGCGGAATACGACTCGCTCTATGTAGGTCCCCCGACAGACCTTGATGCGGTCGCGCTTGGAGAGAGGCCGCATAGGACGCGCCTGAATCGTCGGGAAATTGGGCCGCAGGCAGTCGAACATGCCGACCGTAATGTTCATTGCGAGCGGCCGGCGAGCGTCAGACAGAGTCGAGACCGGCGACACAACCGTCGCCGCAGCCAAATACAAAGGCTTGCGGATGTTCATATATTTACTGGATTGCCTTTAGTGGATGCGTGGCGCGAGGAAGAGGTGACGTTTGAGCAGACCGTGCCTGAGGGGACCTTGGCTCGGTCCTATCTGCGTCGGGCATCATCAAACTCATCGCACCGCGATGTCGTAAAATTTAACACGCGCATGCGTACGCGACGCAGCGTCACGAAAGATAAAGCAGGCAACGCGCGACATTTCCGAAGCGGAGGGCGACGGTGCGATGCGAGTATAAAATACGAGCCAGTGTGCGCGCTTCGTTTACGACGGATCGGCGCCCGGCAAGTCCATGGCCCCAAAAGAATGGCTGCTGCGGCGCTGATTGCAGCTTACGTTGCTCCACGACGCGAGTCAATCACGCCGATCCTGCCCGGAGGAATCGCATGCCGAACCCATCGTCGGCCGCCACGATCATTGCCGCCGTGCGCAACGCGCCGGGCAACCGCGTCAAGGTCGCGGTCTCCGACATCGACGGCGTGCTGCGCGGCAAATACCTCCACAAGGACAAGTTCTACTCCGCCGCCGAAGGCGGCTTCGGCTTCTGCGACGTCGTGTTCGGCTGGGACATGATGGACGTCACCTACGACAACACGACGCTCACCGGCTGGCACAAGGGCTTCCCGGACGTGCTCGCGAAGATCGACCTCGGCACGCTACCGCACCGTGCCCTGGGACGACGGCGTGCCGTTCTTCCTCGGCGAATTCGTCGCGCAGAAGAACGGCAAGGAAGTCCCGCTGCCGATCTGCCCGCGGCAGGTGCTGAAGCGCGTGTTGAAGCGCGCCGAGAAGCTCGGCTTCACGGCGATGTGCGGCATGGAATTCGAGTGGTTCAACTTCGCCGAGACGCCGCAATCCTGGGCCGACAAGAAGGGCGTGCGGCCCGACGACGATCACGCCCGGGCATGTTCGGCTACTCGCTGCTGCGCGCCAATGCGAACCGCGAGTTCTTCGCCGCGCTCATGATCGAGATGGGCGACTTCGGCGTGCCGATCGAAGGGCCTGCACACCGAGACCGGCCCGGGCGTCTACGAGGCGGCGATCCTGTTCTCCGAAGCGCTCGAAGCGGCCGACCGCGCGATCCTGTTCAAGACCGGGCGCCAAGGAGATCGGCTCGCGCTTCGGCATCATGCCGAGCTTCATGGCCAAGTGGAACCAGCACCTTCCCGGGCTGCTCGGGCCACATCCATCAGTCGCTGTCCGACGGCAAGAAGAACCTCTTCCACGATCCGAAGGGCAGGAACAGCATGAGCAAGCTGTTCGAGAGCTATCTCGCCGGGCAGGTCGGCGGCGCTGCATGGAGCTGGCGCCGATGTACTGGCCGACGATCAACAGCTACAAGCGCCTCGTCGACGGCTTCTGGGCGCCGGTCAAGCCGACGTGGGGCGTCGACAACCGGACGGCGAGCTTTCGCGTGATCGCCGGCTCGCCCAAGTCCACGCGGCTCGAAACGCGCTGCCCCGGCGCCGACATGAATCCCTATCTCGCGGCCGCCGCGGTGCTCGCCGCCGGGCCTCGACGGCGTCGAGACGAAGCATGAAGCTCACCGCCAAGCCGATCCACGGCACCAACCAGGGCGCCGAGAACGTTCCGCGCGCGCCGCGCACGCTGATCGAGACGACGCGCATCTTCCGCGACTCGGAGCTCGCGCGCGACTGGTTCGGCGACGATTTCGTCGACCACTACGCCGCCACGCGCGAATGGGAATGGCGGCAATGGCAGGATGCCGTCACCGATTGGGAAATGAAGCGCTATTTTGAGATCATCTGACTTCGCGATCCGGCGGCTCGCGCCCGACGACGCCGCTCGCCTATCGCGACGCTGCGGCTGCGCGGACTGCGAGGAACATCCGGACGCCTTCACGTCGAGCCATGCCGAGGACAGCGAACTGCCGTTGGCGATCGACGGCAGCGGCGCCTCGCGCCGGACAGCCCGACTGGGTCTTCGGGGCGTTCGTGGCGAGCGAGCTCGCCGGCGTCGTGGGATTGGCGCGCGGAGCCGCGGGCGAAGAACCGGCACAAGGCGGCGGTATTCGGCATGTATGTCGCCACCGGATCATGCCGGGCGTGGCATCGGCGCCGAGCTGCTGCGGCACGCGATCGACGCGGCGCGAGTCCCAATCGGGCCTCGAGCAGCTGGTGCTGACCGTCACCGAAACCAACGTCGGCGCGCGCACGCTCTACGAGAAGTTCGGCTTTCGCTCCTTCGGCATCGAGCCGCGCGCGATTCGGGTGGGCGACGCCTATTGCGACAAGAACCACATGATCTTCTTCCTGGCGCCACGCATGACCATTTCCCGATTCAGCTTTCCCGACCACCATTCATTTCGGCCCCGGCGCCCGCGCGCTCGTCGCGGATCACCTCAAGGCGGAGGACATCAGGCGACCTCTCATCGTCACCGACCGCGGGATCGCGCCGCTTGCCGCTGCTCGCGGACTTCGTCGCGTCGCTGTCCGGCGCTTCACGTCGGCGTCTTCTCCGAAATCTGGGGCAATCCGGTCCGCAGCCAGGTGCGAGAAGGCGTGGCAGCCTACAAGGCGCACGGCGCCGATGCCGTGATCGGCCTGGGCGGCGGCGCGGCGCTCGACGTCGCGAAGGCGATCGCGCTGATGGCCACGCATCCGGGCGACATCCTCGAATACGCGTGGGACCATCCGCAGGTGCGGCCGATCGGCCGCGCCGCTGCCGCATTTCATCGCGCTGCCGACCACCGCCGGCACCGGATCGGAAGTGGGCCGCTCGGCGGTGGTCTCCGACGACGCGACGCACGTCAAGAAGATCATCTTCTCGCCGCAGCTCCTCGCGAAGTGCGTGTTCGCCGATCCCGAGCTCACGCTCGACCTGCCGCCGGCGATCACCGCGGCCACGGGCATGGACGCGCTCACGCACAACATCGAGTCGTACCTTTCGCCCGAATACCATCCGCTGTGCGACGGCATCGCGCTCGAAGGCGTGCGCATCGCGGCGCGGGCGCTGCCGATCGCCGTACCGCGACGGCCGCAACCTGCAGGCGCGCAGCGACATGCTGATGAGCTCGATGATGGGCGCGATCGCCTTCCAGAAGGACCTCGGCGCCGTGCACTCGTGCGCGCACGCGCTGTCGACGGTGGCCGACCTCCACCACGGGCTCGCCAACGGCATCATGATCGACCACGTGATGCGCTTCAACCTGCCGGCCGCCGACCGCGAAGATGGCCGAGCTCGCGCCGCGTGGCAGGCGTCGCCGGGCGCGGGCGGCATGCCCGAGCGCGACGCGGCCGCGCGCGTTCATCGACTGGCTCCGGCGGATGAAGGCCGACCTCGGCATTCCGGCTACGCTTTCCGCCCTCGCGTCGAAGCGCGCCGTGACGCGCGCCGACATTCCGGCGCTGGTCGAAGTCGCGATTCACGATACCTGCCACCAGACCAATCCGCGCCCTTGCACGCGCGCAGGATTTCGAGCGGATCTTCGCCGCGGCGCGATCTGGGACTCCACGCCATGCTCAAGATCGGCATCGCCGCCTGCTTCTTCCACGAGGATCCCAAGCGCGCGATCTTCAAGGGAATGACGCTGCAGTACATCGAGCAGAACGTCGCGCACTGGCTGATGCAGCGCGACGTGCTGGCGTTCATGGTGCCGTCGCCGGAGGGACGCACGCCGCGCGCCGGCAGCAAGGCGACCGCTTGCGGCCTACGCGCAGGAGCTCGACGGCCTGGTGCTGATGGGCGGCTCCGACGTCTGTCCCGGAATCCTACGGCGAAAAGGCGCTGCGGCCCGAGTGGAACGGCGATCGCATCCGCGACGACTACGAGATCGCGCTGCTGCGCGCGTTCATGGCGCTGCGAAGCCCGTGCTCGGCGTCTGCCGCGGCGCGCAGGTGATCAACGTCGGCCTGGGCGGGACGCTCTACCAGGACATCGGCACGCAGGCGCCGCGGGCGCTCAACCATCGCAACTGGGCGATCTACGAAGAGAACTGCCACGCGACGTCGTTCGTGCCCGGGAGCGGGCTCGTCCCGCCTCTACCCCGGGACGCACGCTCGTCAAGACCAACTCGATCCACCACCAGGCGGTGAAGGACGCTGGGCCGCGACCTCGTCGTCGAAGCGTGGTCGGAGCCGGATCGCATCGTCGAGGCGATCCGCTATACCGGTCCGGCGTACGTGTTCGCGGTCCAGTGGCACCCGGAATTCCACGCGCCGGACGATCCCTCCTTCGTCGACGACACGCCGATCCTCGACGAATTCCTCGCCGCCGCCGCGCAGCACAAGGCCGCCGCGTACACGATCTAGCGCTCCGTTCGCACGATGCCTTCCCGCGCGAACGCGCCTTAGCCGGAGCCAACATGAAGATCGTCAATCCCGCCACCGGCGTCGTCATCGCCGACGTCGCCGCCGACAACGCTGCGGCGCGTGCAGCGCAAGTACGAGGCCGCGCGCGCCGGCCAGCGTCGCTGGGCGAAGGTTCCGATCGCGCAAGCGGCTCGAAGCCATCGCCCGGTTTCGCGAGCGCGATCGTCGCGATGCACGAGACGCTTGCGCGCACGCTGACGAGCGAAGTGGGAAAGCCGATCCGCCAATCGAAGCAACGAGCTCAACGGCCTTCTCGGCCGCATCGACTTCTTCCTGGCCGAGTCCACTCGCGCGCTCCGCGAGGAAAAGGTCCACGCCGACGCCGAGCAGCAGATGGACGAGCGGATCACGCACGAGCCGCTCGGCGTCATCGCCAACATCTCGGCGTGGAACTATCCGTATTTCGTCGGCAGCAACGTGTTCGTTCCCGCGCTCATCGCGGGCAATGCAGTCGCTGCTACAAGCCGTCGGAATTCGCGACGCTGACCGGCCTCTCGATCGCCGAGATGCTGCACGAGGCAGGCGTCCCGCGCGACGTCTTCGTCCCGGTCGTCGGCGATGGCGCGACGGGCGCAGCCCTCACGCGCCAGCCGGTCGACGGCGTGTTCTTCACCGGCTCGTACGCCACCGGCGCGACGAATCGCGGCCGCCGCAAGCCGGCGCATGACCAAGGTCCAGCTCGAGCTCGGGGGCAAGGATCCCGTCTACGTTTGCGAAGACGTCGACGTCAAGACGGCCGCGGCCGGCATCGCCGACGGCGCGTTCTACAACACCGGACAGTCCTGCTGCTCGGTCGAGCGGATCTACGTGCACGAGTCGATCCACGACGCGTTCGTCGCCGCGTTCGTCGCCGAGGTCAAGGGCTTCAAGATGGGCGATCCGATGGACGAGTCGACCTACATCGGCGCGATCACGCGGCGCCCGCAGCTCGACGTGCTGAAGAAGCAGGTCGCCGACGCGAAGAAGAAGGGCGCGAAGCTCCTCACCGGCGGCAGCGTCGTGCGCGGCAAGGGCAACTGGTTCGAGCCGACGGTCTTCGTCGGACGTCGATCACTCGATGGCGTTGATGAAGGACGAGAGCTTCGGCCCGATCATCGGCATCGAGGCCGTCGCCGACGACGAGGCGGCGGTCGACCTCATGAACGACACCGACTACGGCCTGACCGCCGGCGTGTACACGACCGATCCCAAGCGCGCGCGGAGGATTCTCGCGCAGGTGCGATGCCGGCAGCGTCTACTGGAACTGCTGCGACCGCGTCAGCCCGCGGCTGCCGTGGTCGGGCGTCGGCCATTCGGGGATCGGCCTCACGCTGTCCACGCTACGGCATCCAGACCTTCACGCGGCCCAAGGCGTGGCACCTGCGCTCGCCATAGATCGCCGGATCATGGCCCTGCAGCGCCAAAAGCGAAGCGAAAGGAAGCTGCTTGGTATAGCTGATCCGCATTGCACTCCTTGGACGCCACTTATGAGCACCCTCGTCGTCAAGAATCTGCCGACGACCTGCATGCCCGGCTCAGGGATCAGGCCGAGCGCAACCGGCGCTCGGTGACCAAGGAGGCCGTGACCTCGATCGAACGCGGCTCGCTCCCACGCGCGCAGAGCGCCCGCGCTGGTCCCTCCGATCAAGCTCACCGGGCGGCCGCTCACGCCGCGGCAGATCGAAGCGTGGATCGCCGGAGGACGCACTAGAGCCAACCGCCGATGGTCGCCGTCGTGATTGCAACATTCCTGTGTGTCTGCTTGTTGAGCGTCGAACATCACGCCACGCGCCCGTGCGCTATTGGAAATCGATCCTGACTGGCATAGCGCACGCGTTTGTGCTGGTCAGAACTCATCTAACGCGTTGGCGACCGCCATGCGTGTTCGCGGACTCCGTTGCCGTCAAGCACGCCGCCGCGTTGGCAAAGGCGGAGGCGTTTTACGAATCGGGACTGCACTATGGCGGGCCATGCCGACGTTCTCGCGCTCGCCGCGCAGCTCAGGATATCCGCTTCCGACGCGCGTTTCTGGTGGTCGCGCGGGATTTGGGCGTTCGACTGGTGACGGAAGATGCGAAGCTGCGCAAAGGCGGCACCAGCGCTCACTCAATCGCTTGCCGAAGCGTTTGCGAGCGTCTCGACGCTGATGTCTCGCCCCTAAAGCTGGCGGCACTCCGCGACCTGAAGGAAGGCTCTTCTACACTGGAACGTCGGACTCCCGTTGCTCGGCTATTTCATTCAATGACTGGACGTCCCGCGCCAATGCGCGCTGACCGCCGCCCGAGTTGAGCCATGAAGACGACGATCTCTGCGGCGTTGTCTCGTTCCGGGCGCTACCTCACGGGTGGCGGCGCCGTATATCTGGCGGCGATCACGCTGGCGGCTTCTGGCGTGGGCCCTGTTGCCCGTGATTCCACAGGACCCGAGCTATCACCGGTTCGCCGACCAGCGCCAATGGCTCGGCGTCCCGAACGCGGCGGACGTCCTTTCAATCTCGCGTTCGCGCTGGTGGGCTTGGCGGGTGCGATTCGCCTTGCCTCGCCTCGGCGTCCACGCTTCTCGCAAGCGACGGAAGCCGGCCTGTGGTGCGTTGCGCTCGGCCTCGTCGGCACGGCGATGGGCTCGACGTGGTATCACCTCGCTCCGAGCAATGCGTCCCTGGTGTGGGATCGCCTGCCGATGACGCTGGTGTTCGCGGGGGTTCTCGGCACCGCGATCGCACAACGCGTCGGCAACGACGCCGGACGATTGAGCCTCGCCCTCCTCGTTCCGCTCGGCATCGCCAGCGTGGCGTACTGGAAAGTGACGGGCGACCTCTCGCTCTATGCCGCGCTTCAGCTCGGCGGTATCGGCGGACTCCTGTTGCTGATGCTGCTCACGCGCAAGGGCAACGATTCCATCCCCTGGGCGTGGGTTCTCGGGTGGTACGCGCTCGCCAAGGTGGCCGAATTCGCGGATCAGGCGATCTTCGATGCGACCCACCACCTGATCGCCGGGCACACGCTCAAGCATCTGTTGGCGGCCGCCGCCGGTGCGGCAGCGCTGTGGCCGCTGCGCGTCGCGACTGACGACAGCGACCAAGCAAGCAGCGTGCGCGCTACGCCGTCCCGTCCTGCAGCTCGGCCGCGCGCAGCGTGTTGGCGAGCAGCGTCGCGATCGTCATCGGGCCGACGCCGCCCGGCACCGGCGTGATCCACGCGGCGCGCTTGCAGGCCGCCGCAAAATCGACGTCGCCGCACAGCTTGCCGTCCGCGCCCCGATTGATGCCGACATCGATCACGATGGCGCCCTTCTTCACCCAGTCGCCCGGCACGAAGTCGGCCTTGCCGACGCCGGCCACGACGATGTCCGCCTGCCGGACGAGTCCCGGCAGGTCGCGCGTCTTCGAATGGCAGATGGTGACCGTGCACCGCTCCATCAGCAGCTCGAGCGCCATCGGCCGGCCCACGATGTTCGACTGGCCGATGACGACCGCGTGCTTGCCGACCAGATCCTCGCCGGTCTCTTTCAGCAGCGTCATGCACCCGTAAGGCGTGCACGGGCGCAACGACGGGCGCTTCAGCACGAGCAGCCCGATGTTGTACGGATGAAAGCCGTCGACATCCTTGCGCGGGTCGATCCGCTCGGTCACGAGCGCCTCGTCGATGTGCTTCGGCAGGCGGCAACTGCACGAGTATGCCGCTCACCGCGCGATCACCATTCAAGGCGTCGATGAGGGTCAGGAGGTCTTCCTCCTCCGCGTCCGCCGGGAGGTCATGCGCGAATGAACGCATGCCGACCGCCTCGGTCGTGCGCCGCTTGTTGCGGACGTAGACGTGCGACGCGGCGTTGTCGCCGACCAGCACCACGGCAAGCCCTGGCGGCGGGCATTCCGGCCGCCACGCGGGCAGCGACCGTGACTTTGATTTCTTCGCGTGAGGCGCAATGCGCGCGCCTTGCCGTCGATGATGCGGGCAGTCATGGGGGCAGAGTTACGGCCGGCGGCCGGCGCGTAATAGCCTACCTCATATCCGGATCCAGGCCCGTATGCTGCCTCGATCAGGATATCGATGTCACCGCTTCGCCTAACGGATCGCGTTGCTGGCACGGGTTGTGCGTCCGCTGCAGATCGATCGCCGCCCGAGGCGGCGGCTTGCCAACGCAAGGATTGATCCAATGAAGAAGGCCATTCCTGTCGCCCGGTGGATGTTCGCCGCGCTGCTGCCGGCAGCGATCGCGGGCTGCAGCCTGTCAGACGATCCCCAGAGCCTGATCGCCAAGTCCCAGAATTATCGGCAGCAGAGGAAACACGCGCGGCGGCGATCATCGAACTCGCAAGAACGCCCTCCAGAAGAAGCCGAACACGCCGAGGCGCGTTATCTGCTCGGCCTTGCCTACCCGGAGGGTGGAGAGGCGGCGCGGCGCGGAGGTCGAGCTGTCGAAAGCGCTGACGCTCGGTCACGACCCCAAGCAGGTTCTGCTTCCTCTGGCGAAGTCGATGATCCTGCAGCGCAAGTTCGAAGAAGCCCTGGACGTCACCGATCCGGCGCGCGTCGCGGCGCACGAGGCTCCGTGGAAATCCTGAACATCCGGGCGCTGGCGGAGCTTTCCCGCGGACGCCTGCGTGCCGCCAAGGGCGCGCTGGACCTGGCCATGGTCATGCAGCCCGACTATGCCGACGGACATGCTCGCGCAAGCCCGAATTGCGCTGATCGAAGGGAACAAGGACGCCGCTTCGGCGCTTCGTCGACAAGGCGCTCGCGGCTGCGCCGCACGAACGTTGACGGCTGGGTGCTCAGGGGCGACCTCAACCGGCAGCTGGGCAATCAGGATGCCGCACGCATCGCGTACCAGAAGGCGGTCGAAATCGATCCCCGCAACACTACGGCGCGTCTCGATCTTGCCGCTGTGGAGATCAACACCAAATATTTCGCCGAGGCAGCGACGGAGCTCGAAGCCGTGCGCAAGATCGACCCCAGGAACGTCACGACGGCGTACCTGAAGGCGCTACTCGAGTTCCGCCAAGGGAGATTACGCCGCCACGCTGGCAGTCGGTGAAAAAGGTGTTCGAGCTGACGACCCAGCACGTTCCCAGTACGCTCCTGGCCGGCGCCGCCGAACTCGCGCTCGGGCAACCCCAGAAGGCCGAGAAAATCCTGAAGCTCGCCGTCGAAACGGACCCGACGAAGCATCCTCGGGCGCAAGCTTCTCGCACTCCGCACAGCTGCAACAAGGCCACGCCGCGCAGGCGATAGCGACGCTGGAGCGCGACCTTCAAACGGCGGCGGGGGCCTCCGATCCCGGTCTCCTGGCCCTCGCCGGAGAGGCTTACATGGAGGACAAAGCAGTTCACGAAGGCCACCGAGTATTTCGAGAAGGCAGCGGCACTCGACGCCGCGTGAACGCGTCGGCGCGCATCGGCTTGGGAATGAGCCGCATGGAAGCGGGGATACCGGACCGCGCGATCGAGGAACTCGAAGCGGCGGCGACACGTTGGCTGGGTACGGGAGGAACCCGGCGGAGCTCCTGCTGGCGAACTCTCACCTCCGCCGCAAACGAGTTCGGTCCGGCGCTCCAGGTCCTCAGCAAGCTGGAGCCGATGCAGCCGAACAACACACTGATTCACAACCTGAAAGCAGCCGCGTTCATGTGGCCAGGGCGAAATCGCGCAGGGCGCGCATCCGGAGTTCGAGCGGGCCCTGCAAATCGATCCGGCCTATTTCCCGGCAGCGGCCAACTGTGGCGCAGCTCGACTTGCAGGCGGGTAACCCAGCTGCTGCGCGCCAACGCTACGACGCCGTTCTCGCGAAGGACAAGAAACACGTTGCCGTCGATGCTGGCGCTGGCGGACATTGCGAGCCGCACACCCGGGCAGGAAAAGGAGGTCCTGGACTGGATCAATCGGGCAAAGCAGGCCAGTCCCGGATCGCCTGCGCCACTCCTGGCGGAGCTCGACTACCTTCGGCGTACCGGCCAGACCGACCAGGCGCGTCGCCGTCGCCCTCGAACTCAAGGCGTTGCGCCCGAACCGATCCGGACCTCTTACTCGTCGTCGGCCAGGCGCTGCTCGCCATGGGTCAGAAGGCCGACGCAGTTGCCGTCTACAACGAGCGGGCCGCGCTGCTCCCCGATTCCCCTTGCACAGCTGCAGCTCGCTCATGCGCAGATCGGCGGCTCAGTACCCGCTGGCCGCGGCGAAGACCCTGCGCGACGCGCTCCGACTCAAACCGGACTATCGCGACGCACAGATCGCTCTGGTGGCGGCCGAGCTGAGCCCAGACAACGCTACGACGAGGCGACCGTTGTCGCGAAGCGCGTTCAGTACGATTTGCCGCAGGCGCCCTTGGGCTACGTACTCGAGGGCGACGTGCTGATGGCGACGAAGCAGTTCGTGCCGGCGGCGGCGCTTTACGAGAAGGCGCTACGCGCGCGGCAAGAGTCTGCTGGTCGCAACGAAGCTCTACAGCGCCTGAGCGAAGCCGGAAAGTCCGAACAGGGCGAAGCCTGGCTCAAGGACTGGCTCAAGGAGCAACCGGATGACCTCACGACGCGGCGCACTCTGGCGTACGCCGCGATGCAGCGCGGGAAGTACCCGGTGGCGATCGACCAATACCGGCAGGTGCTGCGAGCGCGAGCCAAACGATACGGTCGCCCTCAACAACATCGCCCTCGCTCTGCACAAGGTCAGGGACGCCACGGCATTGGGCTATGCGAAGCAGGCGTACCAACTGAAGCCCGGCGACCCGGCGATCGCCGACACGCTCGCCCAGATTCTGGTTGAACAGGGGACGTGCGCCAAGGCCTGAGATGCTGCAGAAAGCGGGTCGCGGCCGCCCCATCCAACCGGGAAATACGCTTTCATCTAGCCGACGCCCTGGTGAAATCCGGCGAACAAGAAAGCGGCCATCGATCAACTGCAGATCGTGATCGCCGATGGGTCGACACTTCCGCAGGAGCCCGAAGCCATGGCGCTGTTGAAGCAGCTCCGGCAATAGCATGGGCGCCCTACGACGCGCGCCCGGATCCGGAAATTCGGTCCCAGCGCATCCGCGATTGACTCGTGTCGGACAACTTTACACCGGCATGTCGATAAAATGCATTGCGATAGCAGCGAAAGACCACTGACGACAACAATATGGTTCATGCAGCGACAGCGAGTTGAGCTGCAATTTTCGCGTCTAGGCACGGTATTTGCTTGCTCGTATCGTCGTTGCGGCGCCTTTTGCATTGGGTCACGGTGCGCGGCCATGGGTAAAACGCCGTCGTCCGATCGGCCCACTGAAGGGATTGAGATGCAGCCAAGAATGAGAATTCCGTTCGCGGTTCGGCAAATGGCATTGGCCGTGGCACTGGCCACCACCGCCACGCAGGCGGCGGCGAGCCTAACCGCCGACGGCAGGCTCGACGTGCTGGGTCCCGGCGGCTACACGCTGGGCTATACCATCGGATTTCTCGACCAGAACAAGAATTTCATCGGCAACGGCAAGATCTATTTCGGCCAGGACGCAACCGGTCAGTTTCTGTACTTCCAGATGCCGCTGGGCTTCGTCGACAACACTTACGGCACGAATGCCTCCGCTGACTGGACCAAAGGCCACACGTTCAACGATTTGATCGGCAGCGACTCCCTGGTAGTTCCAAGGTGGCGAAGCTTCAGTGGAAGGACGCCAACGCCGCGAACCCGAACACGGTGAACTCGGTCGAGATCGACTACATATCTCGGATTGCGGCACCGCCGGCGTTTGCAGCAAGTCCGGGTATCTTTCCGCCGGCGTGGGTAGCCGAGGGCGTGGAGGAGCCGGTTCCAATGGGCAAAACTGGGGCAACGAGGGTGGATGTCGTTTCCGGGAAGCGGCGCGAGCATGCCTGAATATCGCCACCATCCCTCGAATACAACCTCAATAGTGTGGACTCGACTGCTACCACGAGCTCCCCAATCTCGTCGCCACCCCCAACTGGATCAAGGAAGTCGGCTACGAGATTCAATTTTGCGCCGGGCACCTTCAGTGCGGCGGATTGGGCCGATCCGGCCAAAGGCGGCGAGTTTGATCTCCTTGGGCCGTCGACACGTTTCGCCACCGAAAGGCAACTCTCGGCTCGTATCAGCCCCTGGTGTGCGAGTTCGGCTGTCTCGCCCCGGTTCGGGAGTTGTCGTTAGCGGCGTTCCGGAACCCGGCACGTTCTGGCCTCGCGGGTGCCGCCTTGATGGGGTTGGGTTGGTACGCGCGCCGACGAAAGGAAAATCGGCCGCCGCATGCGGTGCATGGGTCCCTCATGAAGGGCGTGCGGCGCGGCTAGGTCCCGCCGCACCGTTCGCCCACGGCAAACGCCGCGCGGACCGCACGGGCGTTTTCCTTGTGCCCGGGTGTTCGACCCCACCGGTGTTCGCTGCAATCATCCGCCCGTCGGACCTTCATGCCCCCAGTCGCTTCACGCTCGGCGATGAACACATTGTGGACGTCGGCTCGCGGTTCTGATAGCGCGCGACGATGGGTTCGAATGAGAATCGCGAAGCCGCCGCGCCGCCTCCTGCCTCCACATAACCCGCGTGAATGCAGGTAACGCCCCGTGTTATCCAGCACATATCCAGCCCCGGAATGGATCTCGGTGGTGAAGTGCGAACAGCGCCCCGGGCTTCAGCGCGCTGGCCGCGGCGGCAAAGATCGGGGTAAGACTGCCAAGGTAGATCATCACGTCGGTGCATAGCGCCAGATCGAAGGCGCCGACGTAGCCGCCCAGCACCTGCGCGACATCGCCGAGCTCAGCTCGTCGTAGACAGAATTTTCCCCATGCCTTGTCGAGCATGGCGGCGAGGAAGATCCACGCCGACCAGTCTGGGAAACAGGCGGATCAGTAGCCCGCACAGGCCGGCGCCGCAGCCAGATCAATGCTCCAGTCCGCTGCCGCGATCACGCCACGTCCAGCACCACTCTCGCGAACGCGTTTCCAGCGCCCGGTATTGTGCAGTATGTCACCAGATGGTGCTCGAAGTTTCGGGCGTAAGCTTCCGAACGGTTGCACAATGTAGAAGGGGGCGGGCGGAGCCTCGGGGCTTTCGTTCCTGGCCGCCGCCGAAATACCCTGGCTGAGCTCATCGCCCGGGTTGAGGCGGGTGGCGGCCTGAAAATGCTTCTGGGCGATTCCACGGCGTCGCCAGCGTTGAAAGACTTCGCCCAACGCGCGCGTTTGGGAAGCAATCGCTTCCGGAATGCGTCGCAGCTTGTGCGCCATACGCCAGACGGCGCAAGCGCATGATCGGGACGGAGTTCGACCGCCAAGTCAGGCTCCACCAGTCCGGCCTGAATCCCCGTCCATAGCTGCGTAGCCAGCTTGACGAGATCGTCGCAGTGTTGAATCGCCGGATGCGGCCGATTTTCTGACGAAACAACTGGCGGTCGGCGATATTGATGGAAGGCTTCGTCCATTACGCCTTTGCTGCCCCAGCAGCTCGGCAAGCGCGAAGGCGGTGTTGGCGTGCGTCAGTGCGAGCAGGGCGGCGCGTTCAGGCGATGGCGCGCCTCGTCGAATTCGGTCTGATCGCGCAGCAACGCAAGGATTTGGTGAGGGCGGCAACACGGTATCCGGCTGCGTATCGAGCAGGATCCGATAGTGCTCGATCACGCCGCAACGACTTGTCCGGTACTGGCGAGCGCGTAGGCGGCGCTCCCAGACGGCCGGATCGTCGGGGTAATAGCCAGCCGCCGCCGCTCGCCGCAAGCCAGGCGAGGCCTCTTGTATCTTGCCCCAGTTGGAACAGAAGAAGAAGCGTTGGCTGGCGGCCACCACTTCCTGCGCGCTGCCGGTCCGGCCCGCGCGCTTGTGTCTGGCGCTCTGCCGGCGTTCGTCTGCAGCCTCGCGCAGCGCGTCTTTCGGCGTGCGATTCATGGCTCAGTGCGTCAGTATGCCGCGCAGTCGGCAGCCGGTCCAGCGCGCCGATGCACGGGGCGCGCTACAATCCAGACGTGATCGATAACGCTACGCGTGGCTGCAATGCGTGATCGTCTGGGTGCGAAACTCGTCCGGCCCGCAGAATCCCCGACCCGATCGGTCGAGCGTGACGTCGCGGCTGGCTCGACGACGCCCGGGCCGCGAAACTCGCTGCATTTGGCGACGTTTTCACTGTCCGGGACGACGGGATTGCTTTCGTCAGCACGATCGACACGGCGGCAGCGCGCACCCTGACGCTCGAGCGTGTCGCGCGCCCGCTCGCAGCCGACGGTTTTCTCACGCGCGTGGCGCGACGAGCGCTACGAAGTCGCACCGGAGTTCGGCGCAACGCCGTGGTTCCTCCTCGAGCGCGCCGCGGCGCGCTACTTCGGAATCCGCAACCTACGCTGCTCACGTCAACGGACTTCGTCCGCGAGCGGCGAGACCGCGATGTGGATGGCACGGCGCAGCCCGACGAAGTCGATCGATCCCGCGATGCTCGACAATCTCGTCGGAGGCGGCATCGCTGGCGGGCCAGTCGGTTGCGTCGACCGTCGCCAAGGAAGCCTGGGAGGAAGCCGGCATTCCCGCCAGACTCGTCGAGGACGCGCAGCCCGCAGGCGTGGTTCACCTCTGCCGCGAGCAGCCGGATGGCCTGCAGCGCGAGACGATCTTCGTCCACGACCTGTGGTTGCCCTGGACGATTTCACGCCGGCGTGCCGGCGACGGCGAGGTCGTCGGCCCACCGTCTTGTGACACTGGCGGAAGCCGCGCGCGCTGATCGCGAACGACGATGCGGCCCGACGGGGTCACCGCCGGATGCGAGCCTCGTCATCGTCGATTGCCTGCTGCGCCATCGGCACGCAGTTCGCGCCGTACGCCGGACTACCCTGCGCTCGAGCGCGCTCCGGTGGCCGGACATGACGCCGGCGAATGAGACGACGGTCGAGGGCTACGCTACGCCGCGCGCGCCACCGCCGGCGACCGGCGCTCACCTGCCGGATGCCCATCTCGCGCAACGTGTCGCGCACGGCGTTGACCGCGTGCCGCATTTCGTCGGGACCGACGGCGCCGATGCAGCCGACGCGGAACGTCTCGACCTTCGTAAGCTTGCCCGGATAGAGAATGAAGCCCTTGTCACGGACGCGCGCGTAGAACTCCTTGAAGTTGTACGCCGGGTCGGGCGGCGCATGGAACGTCAGGATGATCGGCGCCTGTATTTCCGGCTTCAGGAAGAGCTTGAAGCCGAGCTCGGCGAATCCGGCGACGAGCGTCTCGCAATTCTTCGCATAGCGCGGCGAGCCGCGCCGGCTGGCCGCCCCTCGGCGACATGCTGGTCGAGCGCGGCATTGAACGCGACGACGACGTGCGTGGCCGGCGTGTAGCGCCATTGCGTCGTCTTTTCCATGTAGGTCCACTGATCGTGGAGATCGAGCGATAGCGACGTCGAGTTGCCCGCGCACTGTTCGAGCACGCTGCGGCGCGCCAGCACGAAGCCCATCCCCGGCGGGCCCTCGATGCACTTGCCGGAGGCCGCAATCAGGGCGTCGAATCTCGTGGTGCGGGCGTCGATGCCGATCGCGCCGAACGAGCTCATCGCGTCGACGATGAGGCTCTTGCCGTGGCGCTCGACTACGGCGGCGATTTCCGGCAGCGGATTGAGGATGCCCGTCGACGTCTCGCAGTGAATGAGGCCGACATGGGTGATGGATGGCGTCGGCCTTCAGCAGCCGGTCGACGTCCGCGGGCGTGGTCGGCACGTCCTCCGCCGTCTCGAACGTCGTGACCTTGCGCGCCCATCATCTGCGTGAGCTTGGCGAGCCGCAGGCCAGTAGGCGCCGTTGATCAGCACCAGCACGTGGCCAGTGCGCGGGACGAGCGTGTTGATCGCCGCCTCGACCGAGAACGTGCCGCTGCCCTGCATCGGAACGCAGACATGCGTGTCCTGGCCGTGAACGACATCGACGAGCTTGTTGCGCACCTCGGCGGTGACGGCGTTGAAGTTGGCGTCCCACGATCCCCAGTCGCGCAGCATCGCCATCTTCGGTGGCGAGCGACGTCGTGATGGGACCGGGCGTGAGGAGGATCGGATCGCGCGAAAAGAGGCTCATGGGGTGCCTTTTGAGTGGCGATGGCGGGACGTGTTTTTGTAGATTGTTGACAATCTACACCAATGCAGGTCCAATGCGCAAGATGCTGAAGACCACTCCTGCCGGCGGCAACGGCGGCGCGCGACCCGTCGTCACGCAAGCCTCCGGCCCGCGCGACGGCGAAATCTGCGTCCGTCGCGGCGCAGCGCCGACGCAATCGCGCTCGTCCAGTCGAGCTCGCTGCCGGCGCTCGTCCAGCAGGAGCTCGAGCGCATGATTCTCGCCGGCGAGCTTCCCGCCGGCAGCAAGTTGAACGAAGCGGCCATCGCGGAGCGGCTGCGGCGTCTCGCGGGGCCCTGTGCGGGAGGCGTTCCGCGCGCTGGAAGAATCCGGTCTGGTGCGAGCTCGAGAAGAACCGCGGCGTGTTCGTGCGCGAGATCCGGATCGAGGAGGCCGACGAGATCTACGAGCTGCGCGCCGTGCTCGACGAGTTCGTGGGCCGGCGACTCGCGCAGCGGGCGTCAGCCGATGAGGTACGCGAGCTCTCCGATCGCGTCGACCGGATGGAGCGGGCCGCCGGCAAGAGGCGACGTCGTTGCCTATCTCGCGGCCAACGTCGATGTTTCACGACCGGCTGGTCGAGCTCGCGGGCAACGCGAAGCTGCTCGGCATGTACCGCCGGCTCGTCAACGAGCTGCATCTCTTCCGCCACGCGACGCTCGCCCAGGGCGGCGTCCTGCCCGTTTCGATGCGCGAGCATCGCGCCATCGTCGAGCGGATCGCCGCCGGCCAGACGGCCGCCGCCGGCCGCGCGCTGTACGACCACGTGATGGCGAGCCGCGACGCGGATGCACCGCGCCGCCGCTTCCGGCCGCCGCTCCAGCCGCGCATCGGCAGCCCCGCTCCACCTCGAGGAAACCCCGGTGATTCCCCTCCGTCGCCGTCAACGGCCGCACCTATCGCAGGCCGCAACGGCCGCTCGTCGTCGCTCTGCGTCGACGGCTGCGAGCCCGAATACATCAACCAGGCGATCGCCAGCGGCCGCGCGCCGTTCATCGCCGCATTGCGCGAGACCGGCACCTGCCTCACCGCCGATTGCGTCGTCCCGTCGTTCACCAATCCGAACAACCTGTCGATCGTCACCGGCGCGCCGCCCGCGGTGCACGGCATCTGCGGCAACTACTTCTGGGATCGCGACGCCGGTGCCGAAGTGATGATGAACGATCCGAAGTATCTGCGCGCCGGCACGATCCTCGCCGCATTCGCCGATGCCGGCGCGCAAGGTCGCCGTGGTCACGGCGAAGGACAAGCTGCGCGCGCTGCTCGGCCACAAGATGTCGGGCATCTGCTTTTCCGTCGGAGCGCGCCAACGAAGCCACGATGGCCGCGAACGGCATCGACGGCGTTCCGGCGATTGGTGGGCATGGCCGTGCCGTCGGTGTACAGCGCCGAGCTGTCGGAGTTCGTGTTCGCCGCCGGCGTGAAGCTGATGGAGCGCGACGCGCCGGACGTGATGTACCTGTCGACGACCGATTACGTCCAGCACAAAGGTGGCGCCGGGGGTCGGTGTCGCCAACGATTTCTACGCGATGATGGATCGCTACCTCGGGCAACTGCACGCGCTGGGAGCGACGCGTGGTGCTGACCGGCCGACCACGGCATGAACGCCAAGACCGATGCGTTCGGGCGACCCAACATCGTCTTCCTGCAGGATGTCCTCGACCGCGCGTACACGGCCGGCACCACGCGCGTGATCCTCCCGATCACCGATCCGTATGTCGTGCATCACGGCGCGCTGGGCTCGTTCGCGACGGTGTATCTGTCGTCGCCGGTCACCGTCGCCGACGCCACGGCGCGGGTCAAGGCCCTGCCGGGATCGACCTCGTCCTGCCGCGCGCCGAAGCCTGCGCGCGCTTCGAGCTTCCCGAAGATCGCGTCGGCGATCTCGTCGTCGTCTCCGAGCGCCTCACGGTGATCGGCACCAGCCGGGACCGGCACGATCTCTCGGGGCTCGACGCGCCGCTGCGTTCGCACGGCGGCGTATCCGAGCAGCAGGTGCCGCTGATCGCCAACCGGATCGCCGCCTCGCTGCCGACGGGACGCCGCTGGCGCAACTTCGACGCGTTCGACCTCGCGCTCAATTACCTGCAATGACGGGATGCGACGCGATGAACATGATGACCGAGTTGCAGGACGTCCGGCACGGCGCCGTGCTCCACGCCAAGATGCGCATCGCCGGCGACGAGGTCGGCGGCGCGCGGACCATCGACGTCCGCAATCCCTACAACGGCAAGCTCGTCGGCACCGTGCCCGAAGGCCACCGTCGAGGACATCCGCCGCGCGTTCGCCATCGCCAAGGGCTACAAGGCGACGCTGACGCGCCACGACCGCTACCGCATCCTGTATCGCGCCGCCGAGATCATCCGCAGCCGGACAGCGACGCGATCTCCGACCTCATCACCGCCGAATGCGGGATCTGCAAGAAGGATTCGCTCTACGAAGTCGGCCGCGCCTGCGACGTGTTCGTGTTCGCCGGCAACGCGGCGCTGAACGACGACGGCCAGATCTTCTCGTGCGACCTCACGCCGCACGGCAAGAAGCGCAAGGTCTACACGCTGCGCGAGCCGCTGCTCGGGAGCGATCTCCGCCATCACGCCGTTCAACCACCCGCTGAACCAGGTCGCGCACAAGGTCGCGCCGTCGATCGCGACCAACAACCGGATGGTGCTGAAGCCCACGGAGAAGACGCCGCTCACCGCCCTGCTGCTCGCCGACATCCTCTACGAGGCGGGCCTGCCGCCGCAGATGTTCTCGGTCGTCACCGGCGATCCGCGCGAAATCGCCGACGAGATGCTGACGAATCCGGACATGGATCTCGTCACCTTCACCGGCGGCGTTCCCATCGGCAAATACATCGCGGCGAAGGCCGTCTACAAGCGGCAGGTGCTGGAGCTGGGCGGCAACGACCCGATCATCGTCATGGAGGACGCGAACGTCGAGGAAGCCGCGGCGCTCGCCGCAGCGGGCTCGTACAAGAATTCCGGCCAGCGCTGCACGGCGATCAAGCGGATGCTGGTCCACGAGGCGGTGGCCGACCGCTTCGTCGAGCTGCTGCTCGCGCGTGACCGCAGACATGGACCTACGGCGACCCGATGGATCCGCATGTCGACATGGGCACCGTGATCGACGAGGCCGCGGCGAAATCGTTCGAAGCGAAAGTCGAACGAAGCCGTGGCCGGCGGCGCGAAGCTCCTGCACGGCAACGTGCGGCGCGGCGCGCTGTACTCGCCGACGCTCGTCGACCATGTCACGCCCGACATGCCGCTCGTCAAGTACGAGACCTTCGGCCCGGTGTCGCCGGTGATCCGCTTCCGGAACCTGGACGAGGCGATCCGGATCTCGAACTCGACCGACTTCGGGCTGTCATCCGCGGTCTGCACCAATCGCCTCGACTACATCACGCGGCTCGTGTCGGAGCTCAACGTCGGTTCGGTCAACGTCCGCGAGGTTCCGGGCTACCGGCTCGAATTGACGCCGTTCGGCGGAATCAAGGATTCCGGGCTGGGCTACAAGGAAGGCGTGCAGGAAGCGATGAAGAGCTTCACGAATACCAAGACCTACTCCCTGCCCTGGTGAATGGTTGGCCCAATTTCCTCCCCTGTGCGATGAATGATCCGCGCCCGCCTGGCGACGCCGCGCGCCGAAGGCGACGTCAACACGTCGCCGTTGCGCCGCGAGTTCGAGGCGGCGCACGTGCACGCGCCGACGCGCGCGCTGCTCGCTGCGGACGCGGAAGTTTTCCTGCACCAGTCGCTGTCCACGCCGTGCTTCAACGCGGTCGCCTCCTGCGACGGCATCTGGCTCACCGACGTCGAAGGCCGTCGCGTGATGGATTTCCACGGCAACAACGTGCACCAGGTGGGCTACGGCCACCCTCATGTCATGGCAGCCGTGCGGCGCCAGCTCGACACGCTGCCCTTCTCCCCCGCCGGTTCACCAATGCGGCCGCCGTCGATCTCGCCGCGAAGCTCGTGGCGCTCGCACCCGATCCCCTCGGCAAGGTGCTGTTCGCGCCCGGCGGGACGCTCGCGATCGGGATGGCGCTGAAGCTCGCGCGGCTCGCCACGGGCCGGCACAAGACGCTCTCGCTGTGGGACAGCTTCCACGGCGCCTCGCTCGACGCGATCTCGATCGGCGGCGAGGCGGTGTTCCGCAAGGACATCGGGCCGCTGATGCCCGGCACCGAGCACGCGCCGCCCTGCGATCCGCGCGCGTGCCGCTTCGGCTGCGGCGGCGTATGCAACGCCAAGTGCGCCGAGTATCTCGACTACGTGCTCGGCAAGGAAGAGGACATCGGCGCCGTGATCATCGAGACCGATCCGCTGCACCGACGTGCAGATTCCGCCGCCCGAGTATTACCGCATCGTGCGCGAGGCCTGCGACCGCCACGGCGCGCTCATGATCCTGGACGAAGTGCCGATCTGTCTCGGGCGCACGGGCCGGATGTTCGCCTTCGAGCACTACGGCATCGTTCCCGACATGGTCGTCCTCGGCAAGGGCCTGGGCGGCGCCGTCTTTCCGATGGCCGCGCTGATTGCGCGGCGCGACCTCGATATCGCCGCCGACCGCGCGCTCGGCCACTACACGCACGAGAAGAGCTCGGTCGGCTGCGCCGCGGCGCTGGCGACCCTGGAGGCGATCGAGGACGAAAGCCTCCTCGAGCGCTCGCGTGTGCTCGGCGCACGTGCGCTCGCTGCGGATGCGAGGATCTCAAGCGCCGCCATCCGCTCGTCGCCGACGTTCGCGGCATCGGCCTCCTGCTCGCGCTCGAATTGGCGCGCGACGGCGTTCCCGCGCGACGCGAAGCCGAACAGGTGATGTACCACTGCCTTGCGCACGGCCTGTCGTTCAAGGTCGGCCAGGGCAACGTGCTGACCTTGTCGCCGCCGCTCGTCATCGCCGAAGACGATCTCGACGCCGCCTTCTCGATCCTCGACGCGGCGCTCACCGCCGTGGAACGTCGGGCCGCCTGACGCATGCAGACGCTGCTCAACCTCCTCGCCGGCGTTTCGCTGCTCGTCTACGGCACGCACATCGTCCGCACCGGCATCCTGCGCCTGTACGGCAGCAATTTGCGGCGCTTCCTGCGGATCAGCGTTGCCAACCCGGTGCGCGCGTTCTTCGCGGGCGTCGGCATCACCGCGCTGATCCAGAGCAGCACGGCGACGGCGCTGATCGTCGCCGTCGTTCGCCGGACAGGGACTGATCGGCACGGCCCAGGCGCTGGCGGTGATGCTCGGCGCCGACGTCGGCACGTCGCTCGTCACCGTCGTCCTGTCGTACGACCTGTCCTGGCTGTCGCCGCTCCTGATCTTCGTCGGCGTCGTGCTCTTCCTCGCGCGGCAGTCGGATTCGATCGGCCAGTTTCGGGCGCGTGCTGATCGGGCTCGGCCTCATCATGTTCGCGCTGCAATGGATCTCGGTCGCGACCAAGCCTGTCGTCCAGGCGGCCGGCGTCAAGGTGATCTTGACCTCGCTGACGGGCGACGTGCTGCTCGGCATGCTGGTCGCCGCGCTGATGACGATCCTGTGCTACTCGAGTCTCGCCGTCGTGCTGCTGGTGGCCACGCTCGCCTCGCTGCACGTCATCGCGCTCCCGGTGGCGCTCGGGCTCGTGCTCGGGGCCAATCTGGGCAGCGGCCTCCTCGGCATGCTGTCGACGCTCCGATCGCCACCGGAAGCGCGGCGGGTCACGCTGGGCAACTTCCTGTTCAAGCTGATCGGCTGTATCGTGCTGGTGCCGTTCATGGTGCAGGTCGAAGAGGCCGTTCGACTCGCTGGGCCTGGCGCCGGCCCAGCAGGTCACGCTGTTCCACCTCGCCTTCAACCTCGCGCTGTCCGTGGCCTTCATTTTCTTCACCGCGCCGATCGCGCGCATCGCCGAGCGCCTGCTGCCGGCACAAGCCGGCCATCGACGATCCGGGCAAGCCCCGGCACCTCGATCCCTCGGCGCTCGCCACGCCCACGCTCGCCATCTCGTGCGCGGCGCGCGAGGCGCTGCGCATCGGCGACGTGATCGAGCAGATGCTGAACGGGCTCTGCTGACCGTGCTGAAGACCAACGACCGTGCGCTGGCCGAGCGGCTGCGCAAGATGGACGACGTCGTCGACGACCTGTACACCGCGGTCAAGCTGTACCTGACCCAGATATCGCGCGAGGCGCTGGAGGAGGCGGAGGGCCGGCGCTGGGCCGACATCGTGTCGTTCACGATCAACATGGAGCAGGTCGGCGACATCATCGAGCGCATCATCATCGAGCTCGAGGAGAAGAAGATCGACAAGGGGCGCAACTTCTCGGAGGCCGGCATGGCGGAGATCTGCGACCTCCACGCGCGGCTCATCGCCAATCTGCGGCTTGGGCTGTCGGTCTTCCTCAACGGCGATCTGAAGAGCGCGCAGGAGCTGCTCGCACAGAAAGTGCTCTTCCGCGATCTCGAGCGCGCCTACGCCGACTCCGCATCTCGCGCGCCTCGCCGAGAACACGCAGGACAGCATCGAGACGTCGTCGCTGCACCTCGATCTCATTTCGGACCTCAAGCGCATCAATTCGCACATTTCGTCGATGGCCTACCCGATCCTCGAGCAGGCCGGCGTCCTCATGAAAACGCGCCTCAAGGAACCGGACGTCGTGCCCTGCGCGGTATGATGGACCCCCACGCTCACTGACGTTCGCTGCCCCGCGGGGACCAGCCTCGGCTGTCCGGCCTCGGCCGTGCTCGCTGCCCCCGGGGCGCAAAGTGCCCATTGGGGCGGCCCGGCGGGCACTTGAATCCCGTGTTGATGCCTGGCGACTGAACTCACGCTCGCGGTCACGCTCGCCGTGCTCGGCGCGGGCCTCTTGCACGCGGGCTGGAACGCGCTGCTTGAAGTCGGCGCCCGGCGGCGACCCGTTGCTCGACACCGCCACGGTGGTCGCGGGCTCCGGCGCATGGGGGCTCGCGGTCATTCCGTTCGTCGGCTTTCCGGATCCTGCGGCGTGGACCTTCATGCTGCTTGTCCGTGGCCATTCACTGGGCGTATTACGTCACGCTCGCCCACGCCTACCGGACGGGCGATCTCTCGCTTCGCCTACCCGCTGATGCGCGGCACTGCGCCGCTCATCGCCACGCTGCTGAGCGTCGTCTTCCTGCGCGAATGGCCGACGCCGCAGGTCGCGCTCGGCATCGTCCTGATCTGCGCCGGGATCGTCGGCATCGCGTTCGTGGGCCGCAATCCGCATCCGCGGGCCGCCGTCGTCTTCGCGCTCGCCAACGCGGCGATCATCGCCGTCTACACGCTGGTCGACGGCGCCGGGGCGCGCGCCGCGGGCAAGGCCGGGAGCTACGCCGTGTGGCTCACGTTTCTCGAGGCGCTCCCGTTCCTCTGCTGGATCCGGATGGCGGCGCGGACGGGACGCCGTCACCTACATCGCGCGCGGCTGGCGCCGGGGACTGATCGGCGGCGCCGCGAGCCTCGGCGCGTATGCCATCGTCCTCTGGGCGATGACGCGGGCGCCGATCGCCGCGCGTCGCGGCGCTGCGCGAGACCTCCGTGCTGTTCGCTGCGCTCATCGGCGCCGTCTGGTTGAAGGAAGGCTTCGGCTGGCCGCGCCTTGCCGGCGCGCGAGCGTCGGTCGCAGGCGTCGCCGCGTTGAAACTCTGATGCGCATGAGCGCCAAGTACCCGCAGGCTCGCGCCGTCGTCGTCGGCGGCGGCATCGCCGGCGTTTCCACCGCCTACCATCTTGCCAAGCTCGGCGTGAAAGACGTCGTGCTGCTGGAGCAAGGCAAGCTCACGTGCGGCACGACGTGGCACGCGGCCGGCCTCGTCGGCCAGACGCGCGCCACCCGCAATGCGACGCGGATGAGCCGCTACGGGATCGACCTCTACGCGTCGCTCGAGCAGGAGACGGGACTCGCCACCGGCTGGAAGCAATGCGGCAGCCTCAACGTCGCGCGCGACGCCGGAGCGCCTCGTGTCGATGCAGCGGCAGATGGCGCGCGCGAAGAGCTTCGGCATCGAATTCGAGTTCGTGTCTCCGGCCGAAGCCGGGCAGCGCGTGCCGATCCTGCGCACCGACGACCTCGCCGGGGCCGTGTGGATTCCCGGCGACGGCAAGGCGAATCCCACCGATCTCACGCAGTCGCTCGCGAAGGGCGCGCGGATGCGCGGCGCGACGATCGTCGAAGGCGTCAAGGTCGACGAGCGTCGACCGCGCGGCAGGGCGCGTCACCGGAATCCGCTGGCGAACCGCGGACGACGAAGGCGCGATCGCCTGCGAAGCGCTCGTCAATTGCGGCGGCCAGTGGGCGCGCGCGTTCGGGCGCCTTGCCGGCGTCAACGTGCCGCTCTACGCGGCCGAGCATTTCTACCTCGTCACCAAGGCGATCGCCGGCGTGTCGTCCGACATGCCCGTGATTCGCGATCCCGACGGCTACCTCTATTACAAGGAGGAAGTCGGCGGGCTCGTGATGGGCGGCTTCGAGCCGAAGGCAAAGCCGTGGAACGTGGATCCGATCCCCGACGGCTTCGAGTTCCAGCTCCTGCCCGAGGACTGGGACCACTTCGAGATCCTGATGCAGAACGCGATCCATCGCACACCCTGCCTCGAGACCGCCGAAGTGAAGCTGCTGCTGAACGGGCCGGAAGCTTCACGCTCGACGGCAACTTCATCCTCGGCGAAGCGCCGGAGCTCGCCGGCTATCTTCGTCTGCGCCGGATTCAACTCGGCGGGCATCGCGAACGCCGGCGGCGCGGGCAAGCTCGTCGCCGAGTGGATCGTCAACGGCGACGCCCGCGCTCGACCTGTGGGATGTCGACACGCGGCGCTTCGCGCCGTTCCACGCCAATCGCCGGCACCTCGCCGACCGCACGGTCGAGACGCTCGGCCTGCACTACGCGATGCGCTGGCCGCGCGAGGAGCTCGAGACCGTCCGGCCGCTGCGGCGCTCGCCGCTCTACGATCGGCTCGCCGCAAAGCGCGCCGTGTTCGGCAGCAAGATGAACTGGGAGCGCGCGAACTACTTCCTGCCCGCCGGGCGCGCACAAGCCACCATATACGCTGGGCACGCCCGGCTGGCTGCCGCATGTGCTGGAAGAGCAGCGCGCGTGCCGCGAGGACGTGGTCGTGTTCGATCAGACGTCGTTCTCGAAGTTCGTGCTCAAAGGTCGCGACGCGCTTGCGGTGCTGCAGCGCGACCTGCGCGAACGAGATCGACGTTCCCGTCGGCCGCATGGTCTACACGGGAATGCTCAACGCCCGCGGCGGATTCGAGAGCGACCTCACCGTCGTGCGCCTCGGACTCGACGAATTCTTCATCATCACCGGGTCCGCGCAGACGACGCGCGACTTCGCGTGGATCGAGCGCGCCATCCGCGACGACGAGCATGCGGCGCTCGTCGATGTCACCAGCGCCTATTCGGTGATCTCGGTGATGGGCCCCAAGGCCGAGGCGCTGCTCGGCCGAGTGTCGCCGGACGATCTGTCGAAGGCCGGAATGCCGTTCGCCACGACGCGGATGATCGACGTCGGGTACGCGCGGGTGCGCGCGGCACGCGATGAGCTACGTCGGCGGACCGGGCTACGAGCTCTACGTGCCCACCGACCAATGCGTGACGCTCTACGACGCGCTGTGGGAGCTGCGGCGCCGAATTCGGCTTGAAGGATGCCGGGTATTACACGATCGACGCGCTGCGCATCGAGGCCGGCCGCCGCGCCTGGGGCGCGGAACTGTCGCCCGACGAGACGCCGTGGGAAGCGGGACTTGGGCTACGCTGTGAAGATGGACAAGCCGGCGCGCTTTCGTCGGTCGCGAGGCCCTGCAGGCGCAGCGCGCCGAGGGCATCACCAAGCGCCTCGTCATGTTCACGTTCGACGATCCGGCGGTCTTCCCGTGGGGCGGCGAACCGATCCTGATGGACGGCCGGAACGTCGGCGAGTTGACGTCGACGGGCTATTCGCGCCGCCACGGACGAGCGGTCGCGATGGGCTACGCGCGCGCCGACCGCGTGCTCACGGACGATGTCGTGCTGGGCGCCAGGTACCAGGTCGACATCGCCGGCGAGCTCCACGCCGTGACGCCGCACCTCGCACTCGGCATGATCGACGCCGACTCACCGCGTAACGCATCCGATCGAGCGACATGGAGTATCGAGCCCTGTTTCGCCGCGCGCGACCTTGCGCGCAGTGCGCCGACGCGCACCGGCGTTCACGGCCGACGAATGGCGCCGACTTGCGGGGCTCTACGGCGTCATCGCCCTGCTGCACGCACTGGGCTGGGGACTCTATCTCCACTATTCCGCGCACTATCCGGCGCTGGTCGGCCTCGGTTTCGTCGCCTACATGTTCGGCCTGCGCCACGCCTTCGATGCCGATCACATCGCGGCCGTCGACGACACGGTGCGGTTCATGCTGCAGAAGGGCAAGCGGCCTCTCGGCATCGGCTTCTTCTTTTCGCTGGGTCATTCGACCATCGTGTTCGCCCTCGCCATCGGCATCATCCTTGCCGCGACAACCGTCAAGCAGGAATTGCCCGAGCTCGAAGAACCTGGGCGGCATCATCGGCGCCGGCGTATCCGGCACGTTCCTCCTCTTGATCGGGATCCTCAATCTCGTCGTCCTGCTGGATATCCTCAAGCTGTGGCGCCAGGCGAAGACGGGGCAGCACAGCCATGTCCACCTGGAAGAGTTGCTGTCGCAGCGCGGCATTCCTCAATCGCCTGTTCGGCGGGCGGTTGAAGCGGCTCGTCAATCACAGTTGGCAGATGTATCCGCTGGGCATCCTGTTCGGCCTCGGTTTCGACACGGCGTCGGAGGTCGGGCTCCTCGCGATGACGGCGGGCGCCTCGGCCGGCGACCTTCCGGTCGGCGCGGTGCTGTCGCTGCCGATCCTCTTCGCCGCCGGCATGACGGCGATGGATACGACCGACGGTGTGCTGATGACGAAGGCGTACGACTGGGCTTTCGTGAATCCGCTGCGCAAGATCTTCTACAACATCACGATCACGAGCTCTGTCGATCGCCGTGGCGCTGGCGATCGGGACGATCGAGCTCATGCAGGTCGCCATTCGCATGCTCGATCTCGATGGCGCATTTTTCGATCGGGTCGCCGCACTCGATTTCGGGATTCTCGGCTTATGCGATCGTCGGGCATCTTTCTCGCTGCGTGGGGCATCTCGGTGCTCGTGTGGAAATTCGGCCGGATCGAGGAGCGCTACGGGCATCTCCATGCCGCCCATGTGCACGAGCATGTCCACGACGGCGGCGTGAGCCATGCGCACAAGCATTTTCACTAGCGCCGCCGGGCCGTCCCAAGGCGCGATTGCGCCCCTAGGGTGTGGGGGCACAACAACCGCCGCACCGGCGGTTTTGTGTTAGCGTTCGAAGCCATCCGCGCGCACCCGCCGCGATGAAAGCCTCGATGCCGCACCGGTTCACCACTCCGCCCCGCCGCGGCCGCACGCCGTCGAAGCCCGGCGCGCTCGCAGGCCAGGTGCAGAGCCTGACGCGCGGTCTCAACCTGCTCGAAGCGCTCGCCAAGGCCGATGGCGGGATCACGCTCACCGACCTCGCCCACCGCGTCGAGCCTGCCGCCGTCGACGACGCACCGGCTCCTCTCGACGCTGGAGCGGATGGGCTATGTGTACCAGGCAGGCGATCTCGGGCTCTGGTACGTCGGCTTGCATGCGTTCACCGTCGGCGCCGGATTTCTCGCCAATCGCGATTTCGTCGCGCAGAGCCACGTCTACATGCGCCGGCTGATGGAACAATCCGGCGAGACGGCGAACCTCGCGATCCTCGACGGCACCGAGGCGGTGTTCATCGCTCAGGTCCAGTGCCACGAGATGATGCGGATTCTGGTGCAAGCTCGGCAGCCGCGTCCCGCTGCACGCGTCGGGCGTCGGCAAGGCGATTTTCGCCTCGCTGCCCGACGAGCAGATCGACGCGATTCTCAAGGTGAAGGGCCTGCCGCGCATCACGCCGCATACGATCGTCGCGCCGGAGACGATGTGGGCGGCGCTCAAGGTGATCCGCCATCGCGGCTACTCGTTCGACGACGAGGAGCATGCGCCCGGCACGCGCTGCGTCGCCGCGACCGTCTACGACGAGCACGCGGAGCCGCTCGGCGCGATTTCGCTCGCGGGGCCGTCCTCGCGTCTGCCGGACGAGCGGATTCGGCAGCTCGGACCCGGTCGTCGCGCATACCGCGGAGGAGCTCACGCGCAAGGTGGGCGGCCGCTGGCCACGCACCCGTATTGAGTCAGGGATGCCGGGGTTCCCGTGCTTCATGGCTGCCGCGCGGCGGAGCTCACGGCCTGGCGCGGGACCGAAGCTCGCGAGGAGATGATCGGCGCCCGCGAAATCGTTGCAGGCGAGCACCATGTCGCACCCGGCGGCGAGCGATGCTTCCGCGCGGGCGACGAGATCGCCGACGCCTTGCGCGCCCGGCCATGCCGAGATCGTCGGAAAAGATGAGGCCGTCGAAGCCGAGCTGCCCGCGCAGGATTTCCTGCAGCCAGCGGCGCGAATAGCCCGCCGGCGCCTCGTCGACCGCCGGATAGATCACATGCGCCGGCATGATCGCCTCGAGCGCGTGGTGCACCAGCACGCCGAACGGAACGAGATCCTCGGCGGTGATTTCGGCGAGCGATCGCTCGTCGACCGGCAGCTCCGTATGCGAGTCGGCCGCCACAAAGCCATGTCCCGGAAAGTGCTTGCCGACGGCGGACATTCCGCCCGCGCGCAGTCCGCATGGAGCGCCACCGCGAGATGCGCAGCCGCGTTCGGATTGCGATGCAGCGCCCGGTCGCCGATTACCGTGCTCGCGCCGTGATCGAGATCGAGCACCGGCGTGAAGCTGAAATCCACGCCGTGCGCGCGGAGCTCCCCGGCGATCGTGCGCCCGATCCGCGACGCCTCGCGCGCGGCGCCGGCGACATCGCGATCCCAGAGCTCGCCCAGCGCGCGCATCGGAGGTATCGCGCTGAAGCCCGTGCGAAACCGTTGCACGCGGCCGCCTTCGTGATCGACGGCGACGAGCAGCGCGGGCGTGCGCAACGCCCGGATCTCGGCGGTCAATGCCTTCAGTTGCGGCGAGCGATTCGAAGTTCGCGCGCGAACAGGATCACGCCGCCGACGAGCGGATCGACGAGCCGCCTCGAGTCGTCCTCGGACAACTGCAGGCCCTCGACGCCGAGCGATGACCGGGCCCGCGCGGCGACGCGATCATGCGACTGCGCCGCCTTCGCTGATCAAGCGCCTTCATTTGCCGCACCGCTTCGCGCATGCCGACGAACACCGCGCGCGAGACGATCGCGTGCCCGATATGGAGCTCGCGCACGCCGGGCAGCGCCGCGACCGGCTGCACGTTGAAATAGTTGAGCGCATGGCCCGGCGTTGAAGCGCATTCCCGCTTGCCGGATGGCCTCGCCCGCGGCGCGGATCTTCGCCAGTTCCTCGACCACCGGCGCGCTTTGCGGATCGCGCCCTTCGGCGTGGAACGCATGGGCATAGGGACCGGTGTGCACCTCGCACACCCTGGCGCCGATGCGCGCCGCGGCCTCGACCTGCCGCAGCTCGGCATCGATGAAAACGCTCACGCCGATGCCCGGCGCCGGCAAGCCGCTCGACCGCCCTGGCGAGCTTGGCTTCCTGCCGCGGCGACGTCGAGGCCGCCCTCGGTCGTGATTTCGTGCCGGCCCTCGGGCACGAGCATCGCCATCTCGGGCTTCAACCGCACGGCGATGTCGACCATCTCGGCGGTCGCCGCCATCTCGAGATTGAGCTTGATGTGAATCAGCTCGCGCAGCCGCCGCACATCCTCGTCCTGGATGTGCCGGCGATCCTCGCGCAGGTGAACGGTGATGCCGTCGGCGCCGCCGAGGTGGGCCTCCACCGCCGCCCATACCGGATCGGGTTCGTAGGTCCGGCGCGCCTGCCGCAGCGTCGCGACGTGGTCGATATTGACGCCCGAATTCAATCACGGCGGTCGTTCTCCTGTTCGCGGCGCCCGTCGAGCGCCTGCAGATCCTGGACGACGCGGCGACTCTCCACGCCGCGCTGCTCGAGGTAATGATCGAGCACTTCGCGCATCAGTCGCTTGGCCTCGGCCGCGGTCTCGGCATCCGTGTAACGACCGTCGCGCCAATGCCAGCAGCGTCGCTGCCGCGCACGACCGGCAGCCGCGCGAACGGCTCGGACGGTGCGCGGCGGGCGCCGCGGTCGAAGGCGTAATGGTATCGCGCCGCCGGATCGATCGGGTCGCCGGTATCGGCCTCGCGCACGAGCGGCAAGCGCATAGCCCAATTCGGCGAGCAGCATGAGCTCGAAATCGGCGCAGGATCGGGCGCCTGCTCGCCGCCGCGCGGCCAGCTCGGCAAGCGCCGCCTCGTAGGTAGCGAACGAGGCGCGGATGCGGATCCTCGCGCGGAAGGAGCTTCAGCAGCAATTCGTTGAGGTAGAAGCCGCAGACGAGCGCCGACCCGCCGACTCGCGGCAACCCGCCGCGCCATTCGGCCCGGAGCAGCGTCTTCAATTCGTGCTGCCCCGACCAGGACAGCAGCAAGCGGCTGGAACCCTGCAGCAAGCCCCGCAATTCGGAGCGCGGGCGCCGCGCGCCGCGCGCCACCATCGCGACCCGCCCGTAATCCGCCGTGATCGCCTCCACGATCACGCTCGTCTCGCGGTACGCGTAGGTATGCAGCACGAAAGCCGGCTGGTCGTCGCGGCGCAGCGGTTGAGGCGTGGGGGCATCTCAGTGCGCGCGCGGCCGCCCTGAAGCGCACTGTGCGCCCCTCGGGGGCAGCGAACGCAGTGAGCGTGGGGTCCAATCAGTATCCGAAGCGCTTGAGCTGCGCGCTCGTCGTCGGCCCAGCCGCGCGTGACGCTGCACCCAGACTTCGAGGTAAACCTGCCCGCCGAACAGGCGCTCCATGTCGGCCCGCGCTGCCGTGGCGATCTCCTTCATCCGCGCTCCGCCCGCGCCCAGCAGGATGGCGCGCTGGTTTTCGCGGATCCACGTGAACCGTGGCGTGGATCCGGCGCAGCGCGCCCTCCTGCTCGAAACGATCGATCGCCACCGTCGTCGCGTACGGCACTTCCTCGCCCAGCAACCGGAAGATCTTCTCCCGGACGAACTCGGCGGCGAGAAAGCGCTCGTCGCGATCGGTGATCTCGTCCGCGGCCATAGATCGCGGCGGCCACCGGCAGCAGCGCGCGAACCTCCGCCAGCAGAGACGTCGAGCGCACGGCCCTTTTCCGCGCTCACCGGGACGATGGCCGCGAACGGGAAGAGCGCGGCGAGCTCCGCCATCTGCGGCAGCATCGCGTCGCGCGCCTTGACGCGATCGATCTTGTTGAGAGCGACGATGGCGCGGCGCGCTTTGCGGGCAGAAGGCGGATCACCGCGCGGTCGGCATCGGTGGTGCGGCCGGCTTCGATCACGATCACGGAGGCATCGACGTCGGCGAGACACTGCGTGACCGCTCGGTTCATCCGGTCGTTGAGGCGCGAGCGATGCTTCGTCTGGAATCCCGGCGTGTCGACGAACAGGACACTGCGCGTCCGGCGCCGTCACGTATCCCTGTCACGCGGTGGCGCGTCGTCTGCGCCTTTTTCGACGTGATGCTGACTCGTTCGCCGACGAGGCGGTTGAGCAGCGTCGACTTGCCGACATTCGGCCGGCCGGCGATCGCGACGTAGCCGCAGCGAAAGTCCGCGGCATTCGCGGCGATCAGCCACCGCGCGCATCGCCGGCGGCGCCGACGAGCCGCACGAACGCGTCGCGCGCGGCCGCCTGCTCCGCGGCACGGCGATTCGTGCCGGTGCCCGTGGCGGCGACACCCAGCGCCGGTACGCGGCATTCGATCGTGAACGTCTGCGCGTGCGCTTCGCCGCCGATCGCGGTCACCGCGTATTCCGGCACGGCGATGCGACGGGCCTGCAGCCATTCCTGCAGCCGGGTCTTCGGATCCTTGCCGAGCGTCGCCGGGATCGAGTCCGGCGAACTCGGCAGCATACATCGCTCGATCACGCCGCGCGCCGCGTCGAAGCCGGCGTCGACGAAAACGGCGCCGAACACCGCCTCGAGCGCATCGGCGAGAATCGACGGCCGCTCGTCCCGCCGCTCCTGACTTCGCCTTCACCAAGCGGCGATCTCGCCGCCGAGAGCGAACTCGCGCGCGAGACGCGCCAGCGTGTCGCGATTGACGAGGCTCGCGCGAACGCGGGACAGCTCGCCTTCGGGAATGGCCGGGAAGCGCTCGAACAGCACGGCGGCGACGGCGCAGTTCAGCACCGCGTCGCCGACGAATTCCAGCCGCTCGTTGTGGGTCGCGCCGTGGCTGCGGTGCGTCAGTGCGCGCGCAATGAGCTCGGGCCGGCGAAAGGCGTGGCCCAGGCGGTCGAGAAACGAAGGGGACGGCATCCTGGCCTGGGCCTGTTCACGCTATCCGCGCCGCGCGCGATTCGGGCGAAGGCCGCCGCGGCGGCCGCCGCACTTATCAGCGCGTCGCCGATGCCTTCGAATTCGAGGAACAGGCTGACGTTCGCGACCAGCGGCAGCTTGCGCGTCCAGCTCGACGCTGGCCGTCACCTCGTTCTTCGATCTTCGTGACTTCGACGTCCCGGCCCTGCACCGATTCGATGTACCCGGCATCGGCGCGCCTCTGAAACGCGTTCCTGATCTCCGCCGCCGAATTGAGGTCCTTGGCGTCGCGCCAGCGCCTGTTCGAGCGCCTTTTGCACGGAGTAGTACTCGATGTAGGCGGGCAGCACCCGAAAGCCGATCATGACGCAGGCGACGACGACCGCCGCGACGAAGAGGAATCCCAGCATCGACAATCCGCGCTGGCGCGTTCGCATCTGCATCGTCGCCTCCCTATCGAATGCCGCTGCCGATCCGCTTGAACGCGAGGCTCGAGATATCTTCCCAATTGAACCAGATGAAGAATGCGCGGCCGCGCAAGTGGTCGTCGGGCACGAATCCCCAGTACCGGCTGTCGTCGCTGCGATCACGGTTGTCTCCCATCACGAAGTAGTGCCCCGCCGGAACCTTGCAGGAAAATCCGCTGCCGTCGGAATTGTAGTCGCAGTTATCCCGTCCGGCGAATGTGCGGACCTGGCCCGGGCTCACGGCCGGCAGCGCCGGGTCGACGGCGATCGTGTGCTGCTTCCGCGCCGTTGCCGGCGGGTACGGCTTCGCCGAACTGATCCATCGTCTCGAACCGCAGGCTCTCGAGATAGCTGTAGGTGCCGGCCGGCTGCTGCGTGCCAGGGCACGCCGTTGACCGTCAGCTGCTTGTTCCGGTAGACCACCGTATCGCCGGGCAGCCCGACGACGCGCTTGATGAAGTCCTGCGACGGATTGAGCGGATAGCGGAACACGACGACGTCGCCGTGTTGCGGATCGGAAATGGGCACGATCTTCTGCTCGAGAATCGGCAGCCGCAGGCCGTACGCGAATTTGTTGACCAGGATGAAGTCGCCCACGTCGAGCGTGGGTCGCATCGACGACGACGGGATCTTGAACGGCTCCGCCACGAACGAGCGCAGCAGGAAGACGATCAGAAGCACCGGAAAGAAGCTCTTCGGATATTCGACCCACCACGGTTCCCGCGCGTCGGGGGCGCGGCGCTTTGCCGAGGAACAACCGGTCGGCGAGCGCCACGCCGCCGGTGAGGACGGTGGCGAGGAACAGGATCAGCGGAAAGTTCATCGTTTTTTTGAGCGCTGGTGTTGGAGATTGTCCCACACGGGTGGCTCGACGTGCGTCCGCGAACCGAGCGTCGCAGCGCATCCGACCGCGTCCGCTTCGTCGCTGGCTGGTCATTTGTCGCCGATCTGACAGGATCGCGAGGAACGCCTCCTGCGGAATCTCGACGCTGCCGACGGCCTTCATGCGCTTCTTGCCGGCCTTCTGCTTCTCGAGCAGCTTCTTCTTGCGCGTGATGTCGCCGCCGTAGCATTTCGCGAGCACGTTCTTGCGCATCGCCTTGATCGTCTCGCGGGCGATGATCTGGGCGCCGATCGACGCCTGGACGGCGATGTCGAACATCTGCCGCGGGATGAGCTTGCGCATCTTGGCGACGACCTCGCGGCCGCGGTAGATCGCGACCGAGCGATGCACCATCACCGACAGCGCATCGACGCGCTCGCCGTTGATCAGGATGTCGAGCTTCACCACGTCGGCGGCGCGAAACTCCTTGAACTCGTAGTCCAGCGACGCGTAGCCGCGCGACACCGATTTCAGCCGGTCGAAGAAATCCATCACGACTTCCGCCAGCGGCAGCTCGTAGGTCAGCATCACCTGCCGGCCCAGGTACTGCATGTTCTTCTGGACGCCGCGCCGCTCGGTGCAGAGCGTGATCACCGGGCCGACGTACTCCTGCGGCATCAGGATCGTCGTCGTGATGATCGGCTCGCGGATCTCCTCGACGCGCGACAAGATCCGGGCAGCTTCGACGGATTCTCGATCTCGAGCGACGGTGCCGTCGCGCAGCAGCGATCTGGTAGACGACCGTCGGCGCCGTCGTGATCAGGTCCATGTCGTACTCGCGCTCGAGCCGCTCCTGCACGATGTCCATGTGCAGGAGGCCGAGGAAGCCGCAGCGGAAGCCGAAGCCCAGCGCCTGCGAGACTTCGGGCTCGTAGTGCAGCGACGCGTCGTTGAGCTTGAGCTTTTCGAGCGCGTCGCGCAGCGCCTCGTACTGGTTCGACTCGACGGGATAGAGTCCGGCGAACACCTGCGGCTTCACCTCCTTGAACCCCGGGAGCGGCGCGGCCGCCGGACGCGACGCGAGCGTCACCGTGTCGCCCACCTTCGCGGCGTGGATCTCCTTGATCCCGGCGATGACGAAGCCGACCTCGCCCGCCGACAGCGAATCGCGCGCCACCGACTTCGGCGTGAACACGCCGACCTGCTCGCAGTTGTAGGTGGCCGCCGCCGCCATGAGCAGGATCTTGTCGCTGCGGCTTCAACGTCCCTGCATCACGCGGACCAGCATCGACCACGCCGACGTAGTTGTCGAACCACGAATCGATGATGAGCGCCTGCAGCGGCGCTCGCGCATCGCCTTTGGGCGGCGGGATGCGCGCGATGACCGCCTCGAGGACGTCGTCGACGCCTTCGCCGGTCTTCGCGCTGCAGCGCAGCGCATCGTGCGCCGGGATGCCGATGATGTCCTCGATCTCCTCGATCACGCGGTCGGGTTCGGCCGACGGCAGGTCGATCTTGTTCAGCACCGGCACGACCGTCGACGCCCTGCTCGATCGCGGTGTAGCAGTTCGCGACCGTCTGCGCCTCGACGCCCTGCGAGGCGTCGACGACCAGCAACGCGCCCTCGCACGCGGCGAGCGAGCGCGAGACCTCGTAGGCGAAGTCGACGTGGCCCGGCGTGTCGATCAGGTTGAGGTTGTAGGTCTGGCCGTCGCGCGGCCTGGTACGTGAGCGCCGCGGTCTGCGCCTTGATCGTGATGCCGCGCTCGCGCTCGAGGTCCATCGAGTCGAGCACCTGCTCCTCCATCTCGCGCTCGGCCAGGCCGCCGCAGCGCTGGATGAACCGGTCCGCCAGCGTCGATTTGCCGTGGTCGATGTGAGCGATGATGGAAAAGTTGCGGATCAGATGCACGTTCTTCGCCGGTTACGGCCAGGCTAAAACAAAGGGGCACCGAATAGTGCCCCCGACTGCACGAATCATGTTGAATTTTAGCGGAATTTCGCCCCGGACGCGACCTCAATCGGACGCTTCCCAGGTGCCGGACAGGGCCTGCTCGACCCGGGCCGGTCGAGGTGGTAATGGCACAGCTCGACGCCTTCCGCCGGATCGCCGGCAAAGAGGACCGGAACACAGTTCGCCGAAGGCCCGTTCGAGCGCTGGATCGGCGTCCACATCGACCACGGCGACGGTCGCGCCTCGCGCCGCGGCCAGCGGTCTCACGGCGGCGAGCATCTCATCGCAGAGATGGCAGTAGGCGCGCGTGAGCAGCGTCACGCGTCAGGATCGAAGCCGCTCGCTCAGTCGCCGTTATTGATCTTCGAGCGTCGCGAAGAACTCCTGGTCGCCGCGCCGCAACCGGAACGTGACCGATGCGCCCTTCTCCATCTTCGTCAACAGACCGTTGACCTGCTCGGCATTCTTCGCCTCGGTCGTCTGACCCCGGCTCACGATCGCGAGAATGACGTCGCCGGGCTGAACGTTGCCGCGCACCGAACCGGAAATGTCCTCGATCAGCACGCCGCTCTTTCCGTCGAGCTCTTCTTCTGCTCGTCCGTGAGATCGGACAGCACGAGGCCCAGCCGGTTGGGCTTGGCCTTTTCCTTCGGGCGCCGGTCCTCCCTGCGCGCGGGCGTCACCGGGGAATCCTCCTTGATCTCCGCGACCGTCACCGCGATCTCCTTCTGCGCTCCCTTGCGCCAGACGGTGAGCATTACCTTGCTGCCCGGCTTGATCATGGTGACGATCCGAGGCAACTCGGAGGACGTGCGCACTTCCTTGCCGTCCGCCTTGAGGACGATGTCGCCCGCCTCGATGCCGGCCTTCTCGGCGGGTCCGCCCTTCTCCACCGAATTGACGAGCGCGCCGGTCGGCTTTCGGCAGGCCGAACGACTCGGCGGTTTCCTTGTTCACCTCGGTGATCTGGACGCCGATGCGCCTCGCGTCACGCGACCCTTCTCCTTGAGCTGTGCGACGGAATTCATCGCGAGGTCGATCGGGATGGCGAAGGAAAGGCCCATGTAGCCGCCGGTGCGCGAAAAGATCATCGAGTTGATGCCGATGACCTCGCCTCTCAGGTTGAACAGCGGGCCGCCGGAGTTGCCCGGATTGACCGCCGCGTCGGTCTGGATGAAGGGCACCAGATTTTCCTGCGGCAGGTCGCGGCCCTTGGCGCTGACGATGCCGGCCGTGATCGTATTTTCGAGCCCGAACGGCTTGCCGATCGCGACCACCCACTCGCCGACGCGGAGCTTTTCCGGATCGCCGATCGTGACCTTCGGCAGGTTGGTCGCCTCGATCTTGAGGAGCGCCACGTCGGTGCGCTTGTCGGCGCCGACGACCTTGGCCTTGAACTCGCGTTTGTCGGTCAACTTGACCGTCACTTCGTCCGCGCCGTCGACCACGTGCGCGTTGGTGATGAGATAGCCGTCGCTCGAGATGATGAAACCGGACCCGACCGATTGCTGGTCGAACTCGCGATCGGCGCGCGCGCCGCGCGCGCGGGACCTGTCCGAAGCGGCGGAAGAACTCGTAGAACGGATCGTCCTCCGACAACTCTGGACCGCGCGAGCGCCGCACCTTTGCGTGACATCGATCGCCACGACGGCCGGCCCCTGCTTGTCGTAGAGCTCGGTGAAATCGGGCAGCCCGGCAAGGCGGCTCGGCGCGGACGCCTGTCCAGTACGCGACGGCGGGCAACGCGGCGAACGTCGCGAAAACGAGCGGCGGCAACGAAGGAAGTGGAACGATGCATCATGGGAAATCTACCTCTTTGGCTCGAGTTCAGGAAACGATGATTGACGGTCAGCGGCGCGCCACGGAGTGCGCGATCTGCCGAACGGTGGCGACGGGCACTTCGCCCAGCACGGTCACGAGATTGTCGTCCTGCTGCCGGATGACGACGTTGATGCCACCCTGCCGGGAGATTCCGATCGGATGCGAAGCGGCGCCGATCGGCTCGATGAACACCGAGACCGCGACGAGCCCATCCGAATAAACGAGGTGCGCCACTTCCCGCGCTGCCGCGCAGCCGCCGGAAGCCGTCGACGATCTTGATGAACCCCGGCGGCACGCGCGTGCACCGTCCACCCGGTGTCCTTGGATTCGGCGTCGCCCTGGCCCCAATTGAGCGCACCTGCCAATCCGGAGGCGTCACCGGCCACGTCGGATCTCACCTGCTCGCGGTCGATCTTCACGCCGATCAGAATCTCGGTGAACGCGAACTGCTCGACGACCTCGTTCGCGTTCGTCGACGATGCGGGCCTTCACGAGGAGCCCGGACTCGGCGTCCGCCCAGAACTTGTGACCATAGCGCAGCCCGTCCTTCGGGCTCGAATACCCAGGCCTGGGTTTCGATGCCCGCGACGCGCCCGCGCCTCGGCCATCCGGAAACTGTAGTAATCGGTCAGCGCGGCCTGCTGCTGCGCAGAGAGCGACGGAAAGCGCGTTGCGAAACGTGCGCGGTTCGATGCGGATGACCTTGGCGTCCGGATAGTAGCAACGGACTTCGCCATTCATGCGGATCACTTCCCGCGCGGGACCTTCCAGGTTGACGAGCTTCTCGAATTCGCTGCCGCGATCGTTGAGGTGGACGAGGCGCGACGTTTCGAACCGTCCGCCGTGCTGGTAGACGATCGTGCCGACGTAGTTCTGCTTCGCGCGGCGCTGGCGGCGCGCGAGAGCCAGGCAGCGGCGTCCTCGGCCAGCGCGCGCCGGGACCGCGACCACCGTCGCCGCGAGCGAGCAGCACCGCGCGCAACACCGCAAGGTCCGCGCGGAAGCGGCAGTGCGGGCGGCCATCAACACGATGTCGCGCGGCAGGAGCGCGATGCTACGGGCGGCCATCCACGCCCCCGCCGAAAACCGCCCGCAAGTACGGCCCGACGCCCTGGATCTGCGGTTGTGGGCGAGTACTCCTGATGCGCGATCAGATAGTCCGGCGACACGGGCTGCGACCTCGACTGGGCGGCGCGCACGACATTGGCCTCGCGCGCCTTCGGCGATCGCAGTGGGCTGCGGGTCGAGCGTCGCTGACGGCCACCGAGCCGACGACGAACACCGCCGCGACCGTCGCCGCGACCGCCCAGGCCAACGGGCAGACCGGATCCATGATGGCGTCTCGGCGCCAGTACCGTGGGCTCCGACGTCGAGGCGCGCGGCGAAGCGCCTGGCAAAGCCGGCGGTCGGAGCACCGCATCGGCGCAGGGCATCGCCGATGACGTGGTAGCACACCCAGTGATCGAGTCCGTCGCCGTTCTTCAAATCGCGGAACGCGGCATCCGCCTCGGCGCCTCGAGGTCACCATCCATCAGGCGCGAAATTTGTTCTCGCATCACCATCTCCGATCCTTTTCCGTTCCGAGCAACGGCCGCAGCTCCGCGGCAATCGCATCACGCGCCCGGAAGATCCGCGAACGCACTGTGCCCACCGGACAGCTCATCACGCTGGCGATTTCCTCGTAGCTCAGCCCTTCGATTTCGCGCAGCGTGATCGCGGTCCGGAGGTCCGCCGGCAACGCGTCCATCGCGCGGTTCACCGCCGCCGCGATTTCCTTGCCTTCGAGCTCGCTTTCCGGCGTGCTCGAGTCCCGCAACTGCTCGGCATCCTCGAAGCTCTCGGCCTCCTCGTTGTCGAACGCCGGTCGACGTCGGCGCCCGTCGACCGAGCGCGACGAGGTAGTTCTTGGCCGTGTTGATGCCGATCCGGTAAAGCCACGTGTAGAACGCGCTGTCGCCCCGAAAGCTCGGCAGCGCCCGGTACGCCTTGATGAATGCCTCCTGCGTCACGTCCTCGACTTCCGCCGAATCGCGCACGAACCGCGACAGCAAACCGTCCCAGCTTGCGCTGGTACTTAAGAACCAGCAGCTCGAAGGCACGCTTGTCGCCACGCTGCGCGCGCTCGACGAGCTGCTGATCGACTTCGCGATCACCCATCCAATCCCTGAGTCATTTGTTGTTATGCCCGCCGAACGGCGGGTGCGGCATCCGGCCTCAAGCCCAAGCGCCCCGGACCCTGACCGCCGCCTCTTCCGGGGCATGCTCGCGGTGCGCGCTTGCACCGACAGACCACGCCGCGAGAGGGAAGTTCATCCCGACGTAGGGTTATTGCGATGCAGGCGCACGGGGACGGAGCCGGCAGCCGATTTGTCCAGGACAACTGACGGACAGGAGCCGCCCGGTACGCGATTCCACGGTAGTTGCGGACGACCGGCTCGAACCAGCCGGCAAGTTCGGCGCGGCAACGTGCGTCGATCAGTCCGAGTTGATCCAGAACGGCCGCCATGACCGGTCGCAACGCGCGCTTGTTGCCGTCCGCAACCTTGATGGCGATGCCGATGCCCGCGCTGCGCAGCGCCGATGCCCTGCACGCCTTCGGCGCCGATCTTGGCGACCCAGTCGCCGCGCCCGGCGCGCATCAGCTCGAGGTCGCTGCGGCCCTCGCCCGACACCATTTCGGGGTGCGCGGTCATGGCGTCGGCAAGGATCTGCGGGCGCGCTCACCGAAGACGCGTCGTCGTGTCGGGCCGCGAGCCGCGCGAAGGCGAGCGCCAGTCCGTTCGAGCGGGCACCGCATAGTTCGGCGCGGAACAGCCGTCGATACCGCCGACGAGATCGCGCTTCAGGCGTCGACGTGAAGTGCGCCACCGCGCGGCGGATCGCCTGCTGCAGCGGATGGTCGATAGTCGAGATAGGCTCTCCTTCGGCAGTCCGCATTGACGCAGTACGCCAGCATGCCGCTGTGCTTGCCGGAGCAATTGTTCGCGAGCGGCGAATAGGGCGGCGGCGGCGGGAATCTCGCCGCGTTGCGTCGTAGAACCCGGCGACGTGCGAGCCGCACTGGAGATCCGTCCGACGGTGTTGCCCGCCTTGGCGCAGCATCGCCGCGACGGCGGCTACGTGGCGCGGCTCGCCGGAATGGCTCGCGCAGAGCAGCGCGACCTGCAGCGGTGGAAAAGCCGAAACGCCGGACGCCGCCGGCGGCGACGAACGGCATCGCCTGAACGGCTTCAACGCGCTGCGCGTCATCGTCGAGAAGTCCGGCTCGCCGGCGGCGAAGAGCAGTCGCCCGTGGCGGTCGACGACGGCGACCGACCCCATGTGCACGCTGTCGACCGGCGTCGCCGCGCATGACGGCGACGAGCGGCGCGTGGCCCCGGGCGCGCGTGAGCGACAGGCGCGGGCCACGGCGGACAATGGAGTCGACGGGTCGGACATGGTGCGTGCGGAGGCCAAATGGCTACAAACCGCTATTATCGCCCGTTACGTGACCGCCGCGCCAAGGAACCTCGAACAAGTCCCACGCGCTCGGCAGCCGCAGCCCAATGCGCGGATGCGGCGAGCCCGGACCTCAACGTGTCCGCGAGCGCTGCCCGAATCTGCTCGAGCGCCGCCGGATCCTCGATCGTCGTGAGATCGCCGGGATCGCGGCCTTCGGCGAGCGCCTGGATCGTGCGCCGCAACAGCTTGCCGGAGCGCGTCTTCGGCAAGCAGCGTGACGAAGTGCACGGCGCCCGGTCGCGCGATCGCGCCGAGCTTGCCGGTCCACGGTGGCCATCACCTCGCTCCGCATCCGCGCCGCACCTTCCGGCAGTGGCCACCTTCGACAGCATCCTTCACGACGGCGAACGCCACCGGAATCTGGCCCTTGAGCGCATCGGCGACGCCGACCACCGCCACCTCCGGCGATTCCCGGATGCGCCTGCACGGCCTCCTCGATCTCGCGCGTGCCGAGCCGATGGCCGGCGACGTTGATCACGTCGTCGGTGCGGCCGAGCACGAAGTAGTAGCCGTCGGGATCGCGCGTCGCCCAGTCGAACGTCGAATACGCGAGCTTCTTGCCGAAGTCCGAGAAATAAGTCTTCACGAAGCGCGCGTCGTCGCCCCAGACCGTCGTCATGCAGCCGGGCGGCAGCGGCGGAATGATCGTCAGCACGGCCTTTTCGTCGGCGCCCGCTTCGTCGCCCGTGCCTTCGCGCAGCAGCGCGCACGTCGTAGCCGTACACGGCGAACGACGGACTGCCGAACTTGCGCGGCGTGTCCTCGATGCCCGGCTGCGCGGACAGGATCGGCCAGCCGGTCTCGGTCTGCCAGTAGTTGTCGACGATGGCGACGCCGAGCGAATCCGCCGCCCAGCGCGCCGTCGGCTCGTCGAGCGGCTCGCCGGCGAGGAACAGGTACTTGAGCGCGGACAGGTCGTGCTGCTTCATGTACGCCGGATCCTGTTTCTTCAGCACGCGGATCGCGGTCGGCGAGCTGAACATGCGTCTGACCTTGTTTTCCGCGACGATCTTCCACCAGATCGCGGGATCGGGACGAATCGGCAGGCCTTCGTACATGATCGTCGTCGAGCCGTTGATGAGCGGCGCGTAGACGATGTACGAGTGCCCGACGACCCAGCCGATGTCGCTCGTCGTGAACATCGTCTCGCCCGGCTCGACGCAGAAGATGCTGCCGCATCGACGACGCGAGCGCGACCGCGTAGCCGCCGGTGTCGCGCTGGACGCCCTTCGGCTTGCCGGTCGTGCCCGACGTGTAGAGGATGTACGACGGCTCCGACGATTCGAGCCATTCGCATGGCACCTTGCGCGTCCATCATGCCGCGCGCGCAGCGTCGCGTAGTCGAGATCGCGGCCGGCGACGACGGCCATCGCGTGGTCGAGGCCGCGGTTGACGATGATCACCTTGCGCGGCGGGTTTCGCGGCGAGCCGCATCGCCTCGTCGACCAGGTGCTTGTAGCGGAACCGGCTTGCCGCCGCGCATTCCGGCATCCGAGGTGACCATCACTTTCGGCGTCGCGTCGTCGATCCGCGTCGCGAGGCTCGCCGCGGCAAAGCCGCCGAAGACGACCGAGTGGATCGCGCCGATGCGCGCGCAGGCGAGCATCGCGAACGCCGCCTCGGCGATCATCGGCATGTAGATCAGCACGCGATCGCCGCGCCCCACGCCCTGCGCCTTGCAGCATCGGCCGCGAACCGGTTCACTTCGGCGGCGAGCTCGGCGATAGGTGTAGCGTCGGTTCTCGCCGGTCTCGGTCGAGATATAGATCAGCGCCGTCTGGTCGCCGCGCGCGGCGAGATGGCGGTCGACCGCGTTGTGGCAGAGGTTCGATGCGCCCGCCGACGAACCATTTCGCGAACGGCGGCTTGCGAGTAATCGAGCACCGACGCCGAACGGCGTGTGCCAGTCGACGAGCGCGGATTCGCCGCGCCAGAATGCTCTCGCGGTCGGTGATCGAGCTGCTATGCAGTTCCTTGTAGGTGCTCACCGCGGCGACCAGTGGAC
>ERZ1370068.7868-contig-6760_pt1 | contig 67777 bp, 108 predicted proteins | sample MGYA00561227_ERZ1370068 | MGnify/ENA primary metagenome ERZ1370068 (study PRJEB38410, sample SAMEA6850437) | metagenome | study: Metagenomic assessment of the ecological functions of the soil: analysis of the soil microbiota associated with the... | reverse complement strand
GTTACGCATTGTCGCCCACTGACTGACGCGTTTGATGCTGCTCTGTTCACGGTCGCCGGAAGGTCAAAGAGCTATCGATTGGCTAACACCAACGCTTTGCCGATATCATTCTCGCCCGGTAAGAAGCCGAGGCCGTAGCATTCTGGCCCAGAAAACCTTCTTTGCTCGCCCACTCAGAAAACATGCGGCGAAAGTTTGACAGCTCTCTTAAAGCACGGCTGGTGCCAGGCTTTCGACGATTACATCTGAAAATCAATCCACAGACGACGCCCTTCAATCGCCGAGCCTCGCCGCATTTGATATTAGCGTGCCAGCCCTATTGAAGACCCAGAGAGCCAAGTTCAGAGGTGGACACGGCTCTACCATTCCGGCAGACAGTGACAAGTTCGTTTACATTTGCCGTCGATTGTCGCGACAACAGCATAAAGTTTGAAGTGCTACCAGCTGTTGTAGTATGAGAGAAAGAAGATCGATCATCTGCAGTAACTACAAGAAAATCTCTGCTCATCAAGAATAAAGAAGTGAATATTAGGTCACTGCTGAGCTCAAACCAGTGATGAAGAATAAACTGCACTATAACATTATTTAACACAAAATTGCTCCAAATTATGTCGCAGTGTCATAGAACAGTGACGCACAAGCGTGTAAAGATTAAGAAAAATGTCACTAAAGAAGAAGGAACAAATAAATTTACTTTTCGTGACGCTGAAGAGGCAGATGATGCGCAACTGGGGGGCACTGGCTGAAGAGCTGCCGTATTCATACTCAATACTCCCTTTGCTTTTCATTGGCTAACCACCCCACAGGCTCGCATGCGCGAATCTCCGAATTGATGTTACTCATCTCATTGTTCAAATGTGAACAAAGAACCACTACAGCTGTCCCTCAGGAGTCCTGCTTCTGTTTGAAGCTGACACGAAAGTGATATGGCGTAGTTTAATGCCGTTTTCGATGCCTTAAAGATGCCATCTGATTACTCTATGCAAAATTCATTTATCCAGGTGGTCGACAGGACTTGATGCTGTACCCTTGAGAATTCGAGACAGAGATCATAAAAACCGGGAATGAGGTGCTGGGTGGAAAACCTAATATTTTCCAACCATTCACAAAGGGCCCCAGAGCCAGAAATAGCCGGGACAGCCAACACCAGCCACAACATTGCTGATATCAAGAAAACTATTCTGGAGAAAGGCTGCAGAAGAGGTAGAGGTGAGTCAGCCGTGTGCTCTCGGCAGGTTCTACCGCGTGAAGGACACAAAGCTGAGTTGACAAATGAAAGACTTTCCATGCCTAATGCAAAATGCAGCATTGGAGATAACTGAAGGATTCGCCCCTGGTTGCGTCAATGGTGCGAACAAACTAAACAACAGCATCTCAGACGCAAACGAAGATTTCAAAGATAGTTGTTAATGATCGCAATATTTAACGATGCAAGACGTGGAGGTACCCCGATATCGTTTCCTTTGTCAGTCGGCGCTCTATTTCTGATTCCTCACATTAAACAGGTCAGTTATCCTTGGTAAGACAGTAAATCTTATCAGTGGCGCTTGATCACGAGCATTACTGAGCGTTGCATACTGATAAATAGCGGTTATAGCGTAGGCATACCAGGAACAAAATGCACTGGAAACAGTTGAGTCGCCGAGCAATCTCCGCCACAGCGCGATATCGGGCGGACATCGCAGCTGATTTTTATCGACATGAAGCTTCTCTGAAAATGCTTGAAAGCTTCATGCAAAGACGGAAGAGTCTTCATGAGTAAGTCGACGGCGAAAGGTGGTACTTATAATAAATTTCAGTTTGCTTATGACGAAATTCGAGATGAACATTAACACCCAAATTGTTAATATGTAAATTTGTCAACTTGTTATTGCGAAGATGAAATTGAGTTAGCTTAAGTTGTTCATTGAAGATCATGTTACTAAGATTGTCAACTATTTATGTATTTGACGAAAGGTTTTGCGGAAGAAAAGAAAACATTCCGTCGGAGAGTTAAAACAAAGATCACAACTACTGAGTTCCGGTCAGCGAGTATTATACAAAGAAAGCCGAAGCTCGTGCAATTAGTAGTTAGGGTCGCATCATCGGCTGGAATAATGTCGCACGAAGGCTCATCACCTCGGCACATCTGTAATCCATTTGTTATGGGTCGATCGTAAAGCGTCGGCATACCTTATTGTTAAACAAAAGTGTACACATACCGCTTGCTATGGCATAGTCCAGTCTTCACCTGCGACAATCGTGACGCGGCTGCCTTCCATTGTTAACTCTGGTTTGGTCGTGCCAAACCAGAATCAGCGAAGCAACACCCCGCTATCTCGGTATCTTCCACATCGATCAAAGCAACCGGTCCCAGGTCCTCAATAACTTTCGTAAGGGGTCCACCGGGGCAGCTCAGCTCACTGCGGTGAGAGTCACGTCCGCCTGCAGACTAGCCATATCTGTGCTATTTGTATTTGAAAAATACCATGGAAGGTCTGCTGAATGTAAAGCAGAGTCAGCTTGCTCACGTTTTGAATTCAGCTGTAATTAAGTTGTGGTTTGTGTTCAGCCAGCGAGATCTCACACTGGATCACTCTTTTATTTGAAAAGAAGAATTTACCCAGAGTTTCTTCCGGGTACTGGTAGTCACTCTTTCTAGTAATGTTGCAAAAATTAGAGACTGCCAGTTATTGATTATTATAGATGGTCGCATTTCCATTCACAAAGGAAGTTTATTTGACAAACAGTATTTATTATGCCAGCATTGTATTGATGGTTCTGATCCATTCGTGCAGATGATAAGGAGCTGACAGTGTCTGCCTGGTTACCGTTGGCACACTCCTGATCTCCATTGAGAAGGTTCAGCCTGACTCGGCACACACAGATTACCACAACTGGAGGCGGCGGGTCTGCAATATGCTGATCCATTACCGGGAATACAATTCCGCGCATGCCATTACTCCTGCCTGGTAGAGTCCAGGCTTCGAACTGATTGGCCTTTGCTTGTTAAGGAATTATGTACACGCCGGTCGATCATGGCATGTTTAGCCACTATAATATAGGGTATTGTTGCACTTCAAGATATTATGTTCTGAGTGATAATAATGTCAAGGAGATGGGGTTACAAAAACAGTCACACCCACTGCCTGATTATTTACGCGACCGCCGCCAATATATCGCCTGTTAATCAAAGAGGGAAGGAGCACAGTTATCACCACCAAACTCACAGTCCACCTAAACTCTCCTGTATAAGCCACGTCTGATTCATCAGTAATTCTAACATCAAATGCTCAGCTTTATAAACCAATTGTTTCTTACAAGATGAGTAGCAGTGCCAGTGAGACAAGATAGTAAACTATATCTTCTGACTTTTTATTTATGAATACTGTATTTTTCATTGCAGTAGAATAAGATTACGAATTGCAACCCAGATTCCGGCAGGATTCATGTTTGAATAGAATTTATGACAATATTCCTGCTGCAGAATTGAAGCACTTTAATTGTCCATGCCTCATAATTTGTAAACGTCACTCATTCAAGAATCACCACTGGCATTTTCTTTTCCTTTCTTTATGAATGATGGCGAGAGAAAGATCAGCGCTACAAATATTTTGTCGCGATAGAAGTAATCTTAGTTGCTCGCATGCCTGCCGTAAATGTTCAAGGCGGGCACTGCCACCATTGACGTTTAGCCTCGTGTCTTGCCGATCATCGCGACATCCACCATTGGTCAAAGGTGAGACCGATCCGTCAAATTGAAAACCAAACGACACGAAACGTTATAGGCGAAACTATATCGAAGAGTCGCCAACGTAAATGACGAAACCCGGGCGACGTGGCAAGCCATTATTAACCACTCTTCCACGACAATTCTCCTCATAACTTCCGATCTGCGCCGCATCGATGTGGTGCCTGAGCCCAGAGACACGCTCCCGTATCCAGGCTCTCGCCAATCTTCTTCTGGCAGCACACGGGCGTGTGGTTGAGGTATTCACTGCACCTGTCAATACGACAGAGCCTGATGTCCACTGTCCCATGTCAAATTCCTCTGACGATAACACTGGAATGTTGATTCGCCAGCCAGCAATCGCATTGCGGTGAGCCGGGCGCCGGTAGCTGAGCACATTCCGAGACAATTGCATCATCAGTATTTCGTCCAATAGGTAACGAGCATTAATTGCCTCGCCAGTGTTCTCGTTTCACCACAGCAAGATCAAAGGGCCTCATCTCTGCTCTCTGAAGAAACCAACATTAAGGTTTGGATTTTACTTGCCTGACAGTACCTTTCTAGTATTGCAGTGGCTGAGAGGTCAAGAGTTGGGCTCGGTCAGTCGTCTGTGCTGAAGACAGTCTGCCATAGCTGCTCTTACAGGACGGGAGTCGTACATGAATCTGTCCAAAGTGAATAGCTAAATTAAATGCCAAATATATAAAAGGTTTGAATCTGACTGCACCCTCATAGTTGCCACATATCAAACCTCTGATCCAAAGTAAGACATATGTGACAAAAACTCCTTATGTAACTCAGCGGTTACAGTGTAGTTAACCGAAGCAATTGCAGGGGAGGAGTTAGCAGCACCCACCCTGTATCAAATTTGTAAATGTTTTTAGTGTACAAGAAGTGTGCTTGCAAGGAATAAAGGATGATTGGTCTTCTGAGTCGGTCGAGGCAGTCTCAAAAAGCTTATTCACTATGCCAGTTATCCAGTTTCGAATCTCAAGCTTTCATCAAGCTGTTACACATTGTAAGAAGCCTGATCGTGATTTAGCGATTGATTGAGGAATGTCCATTACTCATTCTGTAGTTGATCCATATTATTTGCATTTAGGAATTTGCCAACTTATAATTATGTCAAAATTTCCTATCATACTATCTGAACACTGCCGATAGAATGGATTGAATGCAGGATCGCCGTAAAACTCGCTGTCACGAGCATGACTCACCAACTGGCTGTAACCTCCAGGCCGCAGCACATGATGCAGCAGCCTCCCTACTACAGCCGGGGTGTGGGCGGTATTGCGAGAGCGCAGCCAGCGTTATTAGCGACCGAGTTTAAACAATTTCACTCCTGTGATAATGATGTCTTGCCTCACACTGTTGCCCTGTGTTTGTGCGGTTATTGACATGGCAAAAATTAAAAATCCACTTTTCCATCGCTCGTGATCAATGTGTCATAGGCTATTAATTTCTGAACTGATACAATAAGATTGCCTACATATGAGCTCAAAGAGGCTGAGCAGCCCACTGATAATTACTGCCAGTTCGAATGGCAATTAGTTGGTCCCGGGATATTACACATGTTGAGCTGACCTAACAATATGTGTCTGGCATAGGTCAATTTTGTATTTGTCACGGCGTGACTCAGGTATTAGTCAGAACCAGCAGCAATATCACCCAAAGCTAGTGTCAGCATTGCGCTTGTCAAGCCTTCAGTCGCCCGCGCTTCATATACTTATCTCGCGTAACTTGACGAAACATTAACACTACTCGAGTTTTTCGAGAATAATGGATTGTTACCATTTGCCCTGCGCACATAAATCGAGCTGATGCCTCGCACGCCGACTCCAGTTTACCCGGCCAAGGTCAAGGCAATTTTAAATGTTCAAACGGAATTCATCCAGCATGATCAATGGTTCATACCACCTGAATTTCTAAAACAATATTTGCCTGTTCACCAGGGATTACGATACGGGCTACCAGCCACCGTTCGGTCTAGTGGCAGCCGAACGGGCGGTAGTTTCATGTCGGCAGCGATACCCTGCCGGAATAACAGTTTCCTCCAGTAATCGCAACCCGCCAATTTGGTGACTGCACCAGCGAAATAACGCCGAGATCTGCCAGTTCACCTGCTCTTCGCTCGAAGCCAACGGCGCCCACAATTGTTTCAGCATGTAATATGCTGATTTTAAGAACTGTCAATGTGGTGCTGTCCTCTGAGTTTTTGCATTAATATTACCCACTATTAGACTTTGTCATCTGTGGAGTTTCTTTGTTTGAGTCTCAGCACTGACAGCATTAACGCTGCCAGCTGGGCATAGCCTGAATTTTCCATGTGCTCTGCAGCCTTTGTTTCGACCAGCCATGAACTGGAGCAGCGCGAATTCCTGGATAGCAATACAGCGATCATTGACAGGCAAAAAATCAAAATTTACCTTCAGGATTCAAAAATGACCTATTTGGTCAAATGCCAACAACATTATTGATTACTAATCACACAATGTGGGACTGCAGAACTGCTCCGCTGTCTGCCACCATACAGATAGTTTATATAGTTTGAGTTACTGCAACGACACCTGACATCTTATTGACCACTCTGCTCGTATTAATGGTAGATTTGGCTGTCAGTCACACTGCAAAGGTGGTAAATGCCCTGATATGTTCACGATTCTTAGTTTACCCACATTTCTGCCTCGAGCTATCTTCAGGAATTCCTTCCAAAAAAAAAAAAAAACTTATTTTTGGAATCTCCACAGAAATCCGCAACTGAGACTTGTTAAGGGAGTGATACCACATACAGGTTGCTATCAGAATTTTTAAATGACATGTTGGGTAGCCAGATGTCCAGAATTTGGTGACGAAGTCAAATAATTATTAAAGCATAAAAATTTACTCTTGTCATATTTAATCTCTAGCAAGACTTAATGGGTTAGTAGTGTTGACTATTATCTGAGTCCCTTACTTCTATAAAATTGTGTCGTTTTTTGCAACCAGTTTTTCTTCAGCACTACCGCACATCTTTTACTGCTCCAACTTAATTTGAAAGAGTAACTTCATTTATGGCCAAGATAAAAACTGCCTTTGTCAAAATCAGGATATATAAAATGGCTCAGACAGTTCTTTCTTAGATCAGTGAACACTTGCCGAAGAATTGCCGTGCTGAAAGATCCAAAGAATAATGGATGAAAAATATAATGCTGACAAAGATCAAACAAAACAATTGCATTAAATGAATTGAAAAACAGGTCCGATATTGATCTAACAGGGAATTCGAAAGACATTGATCGCAGGAAGAGCCAGGCCAAGCAACAATCCCTTTACAGATCGGATTGATTATCGCAGTGCAGAGATACAACTTCCTCGCGCGAGAATTTCTGAAGTAAAATTAAATCCCGATCTCTATTATTAAATGACTGATTCAAACCAGACTGTTATCAGCGAATTTCGCAGATGCTGCAGAATCAAAGATTCGCGTTGATGATTATCGTCTGATCGTCATACCACAGCGACGGGAGCCGATACTGCTCAGCAATTGAGGCGATCTGGAGCGCCGGCACTTCCGGTTGGGTTTGGCAGCACATCCGAACTGGCATTTCCATGAAATGATCGTGGTGTTCGCATCATCAATCCCAGCGAAGATCACGCAGCAGCGAGCGATTAACCCGTCACCACATCGATATCAGCCTGATGAATGATGCAGCATTGCAATAATCAGTGGAACACCAAATATTACAGGCTTGATTCCGAGATTGCCAATATTGCTGGCCGTGCCAGAAAGAGCTTCATCTGGTGCTAAACATGCCTTCTCACATGATAAATAACCAATGATCCGCTACTTGCGCTTCGTTTCCTCTGGCAGTTGTCACTCCACAACCATAGTTTATGAAACAGAGAATGGGCCGGGCGGGAGAACATCAGGCCCAGAAATGACTGGCGCATTGCGGTTAAGAGGCTCGGTTCGAAAGATCATAGTTTCAAATACAATCAAAGATGGTTGTGGTGGCTAACCAGCCTGACCGGGTGCGCCAGCCCCACGAAACTGGTCAGGCTGGTTAAATTTTTGCCCGGCCAATCCTTGGTTGTATTTGGAAACCATGATCTTTTCGGAAGCCGAGTTTTTCTGCTTCCGCAATGCGTTGTTCGATCCTGTTTGATACAGATCTTATTTCTCCACTTAGCCCGGATCTCACCGGCAAACAAATATGGGGTTGTATAGGAACGTTCTTCATAAGAAGAAAGCAAAGCGCAAAGAACAGCGAGATCAATAGAAGGGTCTCTTTAACTTTTAACCCGCCGGCGATATTGAGAAAACGTCTTTAACGCCAAAACAAGCCCCTCTTTTTTCTAACACAGCCAAATAATAATTGTAATCTCCGGGAATCAAAGCCCGTAACTGTTCGTTGGGGTGTTCCATATACTGATTGAGTTACCAGTGCCCGCACTTCGATCATCAAGGGCAACTGATGCCCTTCGATGGTCTGCGGCAATGGCAATCCCCGTTAGTTCATCCTCTTTCTGCGTGATCAAAATTTCACTAAGGATTGATATTGATGCCTTTCATTCCGGCGTCGGTCATTTCTGTAAATACCCAGTTCGGACGTGCTTGCCAAACCGGTTTTCAGAGTACGCAGTATACGGTAAGCATAATGACGATCGCCACCCAAATTGCAAAACAGTATCAACCATGGCTGTCTCGAGGGATCTTCGGCCCTGCAGCACCGGTTCCATCCTTTGTAATGTGGCCAATCAAAAAACAGGCGTGTTGGTATCCTTTGCAAATCTTTGAAATTCTGCAGCACTCTCCTTTATCTGCGAAACAACTTCCTGGGCGCTGAATCGATGAAAGGAGTTTGTATAGTTTGAATCGAATCGACAATGACAAGATCAGGATCCAATTTGGTTGCATCTCCTGGAAGATTGCCTGTGTAGAGGTTTCAGTAAGAAGATAAAAGTTCTCACTGGGGAGATTTAATCTCTCTGCACGCATTTTTATTTATGTTGTTCACTTTCTTCTACCGCTGATGTAGAGAACCCATAGATTTTTTTAATGTCAACCCGATCTGTAAAAAAGAGTTGATTTGCCAATGCCTGGCTCCCCTGCGATCAGCACGATGACTTCCCGGAACAATTCCACCACCTAATACCCTCGTTGAGCTCAATGTCGGAAGTTACACAGACCTGTTTTCTTCAGCTGCTTTTAATATCATTTAATGCAATTGCTTTGTTTGGTCTTTTGTCCGGCATTATGATTTTTCCATCCATTATTCTTTTGTGATCTTCCTTTTGAATTAATTCTTCAACAAACGTGTTCCACACTGATCACAAGAAGGGTAGCATTGTCCGACCCATTTTACACCTTCATACATCTGCTGACAGTTCTGACCAAAAAAGGCGAAGTCTTTTATCTTAGCCGTAAATAAAGTTACTCTTTCAAATTAAGTTGGAGCAACAGTACTAGAAACTGAAGTGCAACAATTGCTGAAGAAACAGAAAACTGAGTTGTAAAAACGAGCTAATTTTTATAAAGTAAAAAGGGCTGATCTTTCGATCAACCCCTCTTACTTACTTTACTAACCCATTAAATTCTTACGCACTAAGTTACAAACATGACCCACATTACAAAATAAATTTCTTGCCGCTGTGAATAACTTTTACAATATTTGTTACGTCACGAATTTCTCGACGTCCCGCGAGCCAGACATATCAGCTTAAAGTTATGATAAACAGCGCTATTATGAAGGCTATCAGCCCTTGATCAAACGTCTCGGAAAAATTTGCGGAGGTTACAATTCGGAAAATTCCAAAAATAGTTTCTGAAGAATCCACGAAGAATTCTGTCGAGCAGAAAAATGTGGGGTAAAACCTTAAGAAATCGTGAATGGTCAGCGGCATTAAAACATCGCCGCCTTCGCGGTGGCGACGGCTACAGCCTGAATCTACTCATTAATGAAGCAAGTGGTCAATAAAGATCATCCGAATTGGTTGTCACGGTTAACTCAAATGTATAAACTATCTGTATAAAAGCAATATTGGCCTTAGCTGTTGACGACAATGTCGTTTTAGGCAGGCTTACGAGTTCTGTAGTCCCACGATTCTTTATTATTAGTAATTAGTATCCAATAATGTTTTTTACTCTCAAGCAGCGAAAAACGACCAAATAAGAGGTCACTCTTTTGAATCCTGAAGGTGGCGCCTGATTTTTTGTGTCTAATGGTCGTATATTTATATCGAGCTGTGCCTTTCAGGTGCTAATGGTCCAAACTAAAAAAACTGCAAACACATGAGAAAATTCAAACTGCTCTTAGCGGCAGCGTTAATGCTGTCCGTGCATTTCCAGTGGGCCCAAACCAATGAAATTACCGGTAGAGATACAGCATGACGCAGCAGTCCAATAATTGGAGTAACCGTCAACGTAAAAAACTCGAGGATCGCGGCACCACGACTGGAACTCCGGACGGTTCCTTTAAGATCAACGCAGCTCCCAATGTTACGGTTACTTGTGATAAGCGCCGTTGGCTTTCGAACCGAAAGAAGTTAAAGGCGTGGCTTCGCAAACGAACCTCAACGTCGTTGCGCTGCGAACGGGATACCAGAGTTAATGAGCGCGGTAGTAGTCACCGGCACAGGGGTTGCGACCACCAAGAGAAAGCTGGGCATTTCCGCGGAATCGAATCGTCTGCCGACAAACTACCGCCCGCCGTCCTGGCTGCCAACGCTCGACCAGGCAATTATCGGCAAGATTCCCGGAGCTCAAATTTCCTCTGTATCGGGCAATCCCTGGTGACACAAGGTAAATATTGTTTTAAGGGGGTGTCAACACGAGTACAAGGTGCGCCTGGTGACCCTTGATCATGCTGGACGAATTGAAATTCCGTTTGAAGATTCGAAGCTTGCCCTGGACCTTGGCCGAGGTAAGAGCGGGTCGAGGTGGTGCAGGGGGCGGCATCTCTGCTGCGATTTATGGTGCACAGGGGCGCAAATGGTGGAAAATCCAGATATTCACGAAAGAAAGGGGCGCGAGAGGCAGACTTGGATATTACTCAGTTCCACCAAGTTACGCTGGATCAATTCAGTATATAAACGCCGGCGACTTTGGAAAGGCCGACAAGCATGCTTATCCTGACCGATGCAAGCGGAAACATGACTGCTGCTGGTTCTGACCCTAACCTGGGTTGGTAACGCCGGCGACAAGCCGCAAATTGACCCCGTGCTTGGCTGCGGGTTGCTGGGCCCAAAACCGCTATGCCTTATGAGATATGGATAGTAATGTCCCGGGATTTAACTTTGGCTACCATTCCGGTCCATCGTGAGTAATTGCTACCCGTACAGCGGGATACTCTGATCCCTCGTAATACGACTGATCAGCTACGCATGTAGTGGTAACGTCTTCATTATTATGACTCTATTTTTGCGCGGGTTTTCAGAAGTGCTCCTTCAATAAATAATTCCGTTAGTCTGAGCGGCGGTAACGAAAAGAAATGGATTTTTACCTTGCCATGTCCAATAACCGCACAAACTCCGCAGTTTTGAAGCGACAATGGTTATTTGAACAAGACGAATGTTATGGCAAACCCCTGGGCGAGGAACGTAAATAAAATTTTACGATCCGCTCTAGTCACTAATGCGCCAGTAGCGTACACTCATAATACAATGCACCGCATGCTGCAGGAGCACCCAGCGGAGCGGTTATGGCTTCGGACTAGGGGAAAATAATGCTAATGTGGATGGTGTTTATGGATTTTTAAACGCATCGCCATTCTTCAGCCTCCAGGATACAATAGTCTGATGGGAACCATGCTTCGTATCAAACAGCAAGTTTTACGTGGCAGTCAATGCATTCTCAATCCCATTCTACCGGCTTTTGGAGTAATGCGCAGGCTGATGGTGTAAACGTTATGATATTATACAAAAATTTTGAGCGCCAATTGTATAGAGTTAACAAATTCCCAAGCTTAAATGCAAAATATGGGGATCAGCTACAAGAATGAAAATAATGTTTGGACATTCCTCGATCGGCCCTGCTAAAATGCCAATACGGTAGATCAGGCTTCTTACGTATCATGGTATGGAAGTGATGAAACTGGTGAACTGGATAACTGGCAGTATAACACTACCGAGGCAAAACTTTGCGGGGACCGCCCGATGTTACCAACCGATTTCCAGAAAGATTTCAATATCAACATTCCCTTACAAAGCGCCATCTCTGCTTGGTTAGCGACTACCGCAAGAATGACTACAAAGAATTTGACACGTGGGGACAGACCTGCCCTTAACTCCTCCCTACAATTTTGCTTCAGTTCAGGCTACGCATATGGCCACTGAATTGACTGGACTGTATAGGCAGACCCGTGGATTATAAAGAAGTTTTTGTCACATATGGCTTCTTATTGGATCAGAGGTTTGATATTGGTAACTATGGGTGTGTATTGGAGGATTCAGGACGGATTATTCTTCAGCTTTCGGGTCAGGCTCTAGACCTTTTACTTTCCCTCATTTTAACGGGCTATTTGAATTTGCAATCATTTCACTTTTGGGATGGAATTCATAACTACGATCCCATCCTGGAAACTAAGAGCAGCTTATGGTAAGGCTGGTATTCAGCCTGGCGCATTTGACCGATACCCAATTCTTGTTCCTCAACCCACTGGCAACGAGGGTGCATATGCCAATCAAACTAAAGCTAAAAATCCAACCTTAATGTTGAAGTTTCTTCAGAAACAGAAGTGGGTACTGACCTTACCGTTAATCTAAGTAAGGCGAAACTGGCTGAAGGCAGCTAACGTTTCGTTCTACCTATTGGACAAGAAATACTGATAATGCAATTTGTTGTCAGAATGTGCACTCCTTCAACTGGCGCCCCGCAGCTACTTACCAATGCGATTGCCTTGTCTTCTAACGGCTGGCAGGTTGCTATTAACATTCCAGTATTGTCTTCAGAGATTTGACCTGGGATTTGCACGACGAATTTGGGACATCAGACTTCTGTCATTGACAAGGTTACGGGTGGAGATATACCTCTTAGCTTCCTATGCAGACGCAGCGGTTTGCGTGCTTGCTGCCGGAAGAAAGGATTTGGAAATCTATGGATATAAGGCATTGACCAGTGTTTCTGAGCTCAGAGGCAGATGGTAAAACGCCCTTTATCGATCCGGCAGACCAGGGGAATTATGAAATCGCAGACGGAAGAGTAGTTAATAAAACCACCAAGGCGATCTTCTCTCTGACGAAGCCCAGTCACTTGGGGATCCTAATCCTACATTAACAGCCTCCTTTTATTAACGAAGCTTTCACCTGGAAACGGTTCTCTGTGTCGTTTGCAGTAGCCAGTTTGACTGGATCGATGGATCTCACCTCTACGATCAAACCAATGAGTGGATGTACCGCGATGGCATCGAAGCAAAGATTTTACCAAACCCGTAACGATCGAATGGTGAGACAGGTGCCTACACTGCCTATTATGCAAGCGCTTATTATGCGCTGGGCAACACGAGCACAAAGGCGTAAAGAGCCGCAACGTTACGAAGGATTACTTCTATCACGGTCTGCACTCTTTTGTGCGGCTGAGGAATATTTCTCTCGCCGTCTGATTTTTTCATCATTCATAAAGAAAGAATGGTTGAAGAAATGCCAATTGGTACTTAGTGGAAGAAACTCCGTTGACGTTTACAAATTATGAAGGCATGGACCCTGAAATTAGTTCAGGCGCATCCAATTCTGCATTCGACAGAGGGTATGGATCATAGTTCCATTCCAAACATGAAATCCTACCAGGTCACTCTGAATCTGGGTTTTTAATTCGTAATCTTAAATTCTAATACAATGAAAAAATACAATTCACACATAAATAAAAAGTCAGGAAGATATAGTTTATATCTTGCTCTCCACTGCACACTATTGCTTATATTCTCGGCTCTTGTAAAAAACACTAGATATACAAAACCCTGAACGACCCGACTTTTGACGTTAAAGAATACTGATGAAGCAGGGATTACGGCCTATGCGCAGGGAGGAGTTTATTGGAATGGATTTAATTACGGTGATGTTTGGTTGGGCGGATAGTTATTTTTCTCTTCCCTGGGGTTATCATGAATTAATGGGCGATATAATTGGAGGGGTGCCAGGGTTCAAATAATCAGACGACAACCAATGGGAGTACCTGACAGATTCAGGCCGACCCAAATGACCCGAAGCACTGTTTTTGTAAAACCCGTCTCCACAGGCGACCGGCTATCATAAGAGCTTATGCAATAATGCGAGCGGGAACAACGAATGGCAACAATGCCCTGTATTATGAATGGCTAAACATGTATGCTATGATACGACGCATGTAACCAGGCACTGGAGCACATGGATGGAATTCCGCTAACAGCTGATAAGGCCAATACAGTTAAAGCCTGGGCCTATTGGTGGAAAGGATATGCTTATGCGCAAATTGGCACTTTGTATTATGCGCGGTCTTAATAATAGATCAGCATATTATAGGTACCGCCTACATCAATAAATTTGTGAGCCAATCTGCATATCATTGCCGAGTCGAACAAAAATTTGAACCAGGCGTTGACTCTTCTCAATGGAATCTCAAATCAGGCGTGATTATGACGCCATTATAGCCCAAATGATTCAACTCGCAAAACCAGGTAGGCCTTGGTCAGCCCTTATGTCTGCCAGTGGATCAGAACCATCAATACAATGCTGGCGCGAAATATCTTTATTGAATCATCTCGCTCCTTTTGTGAATGGAAATCCAGATGCGACCATCGCCAAAGTCTACGATTTCTGCCATGTCTGCAGCCGACTGGCAGTCTGTGATTACATTTTGCAACAACGGTGTACAGGAAGGTGACTCATGTATTTACCGGAAGAACTTGAATCGAATTCTTTCTTTTCGCCAAAGGGTGGATCGGTGGCTGAATACTAACAGCCAGCAATCAGACCACAACCTATAAGTTGAGTGAAAGGTTAGTACAGCAATTCAAAACAGGCGGACAAAAGACTTGCAAACTTTACAACAGCTAACGGAACATTTTTATGGTGACGCAAATACAAATAGCACAAGATATAGTTTAGTCGACGGAGTTGACGCAGGCTTGAGCGGTATTCCTATTTTAGGTTCACGCACAGTGGGCTGAGCTTGAATTTACATTGGACCGACTTACGAAGAAAATCAGCTGATGCTTGCAGAAGCAAATATCAGGACTGGAAATATCCCAGCCGGCTTAGCCCTTGATCGATGCAGTAAGAGATTACCAGGGTGCGGGTGTTGCTCATATAGCGGTTCTGGCTTAACGTTAAGCCAGGCGATGCAGGAATTAACAATGGAGACTGCGCAAGCGTCTTTGGCTCTTCGCGGCCTTTCATTTTATGATTGTCGCAGATGGGGCTGACCTATGCCATAGCAAATGGTGGTGGGCGGTATGGCTGTACACTTTTGTTTAACGCGAAATGTTTATACCAATCGCTACGATCGATTATAATTTCATGGATTACTGGGATGTGCCTGGTGATGAAATTGAGAAGAACGCACCCTTCAGCAGACAGTGCGCCGGTGATAAACCCTAACTACTAGATTTTAAAGGCCCTGAATTCTCGGGGCTTTTCTTTATATTTTTATCTCTTCTTCATGCTGATCAAAAATCCGGAACTCGGTGAGATGATAATTTGTGTTTGGAGAGAATATTGATCTTTTGTTTGAACTTAGCTCCTCCACTTCGAGATATTTTCTTCTTCACAAAAATCCTTTTGTCAAATAGAGCATAAATGATGGGATTAACTAACTAATGTGAGGTTGCCGTGCTTTTATGTGTAATGAGATAACTTAAGTTCTTTTCAATTTCATCTTCTAATAGCAGGGTTGACGAAATTTTTCCTGTCCCATTGCAACTTGGGCAAACTTCCTGGGTATTGATATTCATTCTCAGGCTTCATCCGCTGCCGGGTGATTTGCATTAACCCGAATTTCGAAATGGGTAATACTGCATGCTTGGCTCCTGTCAGGCCTCATGAATTCTTCCATCTTTTCCATCAGCTTTCGCTTATTTCTCAGGAAGTTTCATATCAATAAAATCCACAACAATGATTCCGCCAATATCACGCAGTCTTAACTGGCGGGAAATTTCTTCAGCGGCTTCCAGGTTTGTTTCCAGTGCATTTTGTTCCTGGTTATTGCCTACGCTTTTATAGCCGCTGTTTACATCAATTACATGCAAGCGCTTCAGTATGCTCGATGATCAGGTAAGCGCCGCTGTTAAGGTTTACTGTTTTTCCAAAAGATGCTTTGACCTGTTTTGTAATCCCAAAGGAATCAAAAATAGGAGCACCATTTTGGTAAAAGGAAACGATATCCGCTTTTTCAGGTGCTATGCGCTGAATATAGGTCTTGGCGTCATTAAAAATATTGCGATCGTTGACAACTATCTTATTGAAATCTTCATTCAACAGATCACTGCAGGATGCTCGTTGTTCTTAGTTTGTTCGCTCAATATTTTGCTCGAGCGCTGTAGCTCCTTTCAGATTACTCCTGGATAGCCTTCCACATTTCTGTCAGCATGGAAAGATCTTCATGCAACTCAGCTGTATTTTTCCTTCAGCAGCGGTACTGAACAATAACGCCAAAATTTCTTTGGCTTTGATCGCTTCTACGATTTTCTGCAAGCCTTTTTCTTTCCTCAGAAGAATGAATTTTTCTTGATACTGCAACAATGTTATTAAACGGGGTGATAACAACAAAGCGTCCCGGCAATGATATTTCACAACTTAATCTTGGACCCTTTGCAGCAATCGGTTCTTTAAAATCTGGACAAGAATATTGGGTTTGCCACCCAGCACCTCATTTATTTTACCTGTTTTAATGATCTCCGGCTCATTCTCAAATTTTGCAAAATCAAGTCCATGGGCTGCTTTATCATTCATCGCCATGCTGGGTAAACTTCAGTAGCGATTTTGCATAGGGGCTTAAGATCAGTATAGTGAAGAAAGGCATCCTTTTCAAAACCAACATCTACAAAAGCGGCATTCAAGACCGGGGATCAGCTTTTTTACTTTTCCTAGATAAAGATCTCCCACCGCAAAACGTGCATCACTTTTTTCATTGTGTAGTTCTACCAGCTTTTTATCCTCCAGCAGAGCTATTTCCACACCCTGGGGAGACAGCATTAATAATTAGTTCTTTGTTCACATTTGAACTTTAATAAATGAAAGCATGGTGTAAACATCAATTTTGATTCGGAACCGTACCGTATGCGGGCTATACCTGTAGGATATGGTTGTAGCAAACTGGGGGTGTGGGTGCAATACGTACGGCAACAATCAGTTTGAGCCGAATATACCGGATTTGATCATCACAGTATATTCAACTCCTGAAAAGTAACTTGCTATTTGTTCCTCTTCTTGTGACGATTCTTTCTTAATCTTTTTTACGCTTATGCGTCGCAATTTTATGACGCTTTCTTTTTTACCACAAGGCATAATTTCAATAATTTTTTTGTTTGTTTTAAATAATGTTATAATATTTTGGTTTGAGTGTATTCTTTAAGGTCATCCTTTGGATAACTCATCAATCCGCTTATTTACTTCTTCCTTTCACTTCCTGATTTTTAATCAGCGTAAGACTCTTCTTGTACCAGCTAATTGCAGATAACCGAGTCTGCTTTTCTTTCATAGGCCTCAGCTAACATCAGGCAGGCTTCCAGCTGTGCATCTTCGTTCTTTTGGACAAGCGATAGACTGTTTCAAAACGGGCAATGGCTTTATCATATTGTCCGGAATACATAGAACCATGTCCCAATACTTCCTGGGCAAAAATGTTTGAGCTATCCTTGTCAGCATACTGCCCTTACTTTCAGAATGCCCTCCATAGGGGTGGCACTGATGCCTCCAAATATATAACAGGCTCCAAGCCCAATGATCGAAGAATCATTTTGAGGATTGATTTTCAAAGATCTTTCAAACAAATCCTTTGCCTCCAGAGCTTTCCATGTTCTTAAAGGCTGATCGTTTTCTCCACGCATGTTTTGCAAAAACAGGTGGGCGGCAAAGGTGAGGCTTTTTCTGAATTTTCCAATCTTGCAGCCTCGGCTTCATACCAGGCATAAGGCTCAAAAATCTGACCCGTATCGGCCCAAAAATGCGCTAATTGGTGGTAGGTCTTCAGCTTTTGTTCGTTAATATTTCCTCTTACTACAGAATTTTCCAGGGCATTCAACCGAACTATTTGAGCAGTATCAAGTCTTTTTTTGCATCAGAAAGAATAGAGTCAATGGAGACGGGATTATCGGCAAGGTCGGGTTGCCTCGTTGTATTTGCATTTTTTTCGGGTACAACTCTTCCAAACACATACAAAATAGCAACCAGGATAAGGGCGGTTGCTAACGTAATCCATTGCGGTTTTTTCACTATATAAAATTCTTATAATCAAATGAGTGCTTTTGCAACTCAGAACCCGCGAAGTTAGCGTAAAGAAGTTGGGTTTGCGAAAAAGATAATCTTAATCTGTTGTCAAAAGTCACCAGTAAAATGCAGAACGACGCATCAGGCAATGCCGGGTTTACATTTCCTCTTCTTTGGGCTCTGGAGGAGGAACGAAATCTACGCTTAATTTTTTTACATCGGCAACAAATTCTTTTGCCGGCTTAAACGCAGGAATAAAATGTTCAGGAATGTGAACGGCCACGTTCTTTTTATATTGCGACCAATTTTAGCAGCTCTTCTTAACTATAAAACTTCCGAATCCACGGATATAGATGTTTTGCCCTTCTGCTAAAGATCCTTTACTTCTTTAAACATGTTTTCGAGCGTTGACCAAAACATCGACTTTGGGTATTCCGTGATCTCAGAAATCTGGTTAACCAGATCGGCTTTTCTCATAATTGGGGGTTTTGTTCTCCAATTTATGATAAAAATATATGATTGTCAATAGAATAGGTAGAAAAATTTTCTGACTAAATTAGTGGCCAAAGGAAGTGAAATCCCGGATGAGATGCAATGATGGCCAAAATATAAACAAATTTCATTCGTTTTCTCCCATTCTTTTAAAATGGAACAAGGAGAAGAATAACCGCCAAATGCCCTGGAAAGGGGAGAAAGATCCTTATAAAATCTGGCTAAGCGAGATCATTTTACAGCAAACAAGGGTGGAGCAGGGTTTAAAATATTATGAGAAATTCATTATTGCTTTTCCGGATGTTCATCAACTGGCAAATGCCCCCGAACGAAGTATTTATAAGTACTGGGAAGGACTGGGATATTACACCAGGTGCAAAAACCTGATTGTAACAGCGCGGAATGTTTCTAAAAATTTGAAGGGAAAATTTCCTGATAATTATGACGAAATAAAATAACTAAAAGGGATAGGCACTTACACAGCGGCGGCAATTGCCTCATTTGCCTTCAATGAACAACGCGCGGTAGTAGATGGTAATGTTTTTCGTGTGCTTGCAAGAATTTTGGAATTGAGGAACCAATTGACTCAACAGAAGGAAAAAAGACATTTAATGAGCTTGCCGGTAAATTACTTGATAAAAAGATCCTGCACAGTATAACCAGGCGATAATGGATTTTGGTGCGGTTGTTTGCAAACCCGTACCAATATGCGAACGAATGTCCATTTAAACAGAAATGTGAAGCCTTTTGAATGACAAGGATCTTTTCTCTTCCAGGTAAAAGGGAAAAAGTTTTAATAAAGAAAAGATGGTTTAACTATGTATTGTTAGAGTATATAAGAAAAGCTTGCAGTTCGGCAAAGACATGAAAAAGATATCTGGCACAATTTGTTTGAGTTCCTATTAGTGGAGTCAAGTAGGGAATTTGGCGAAAAAGAAATAGTAAAGCAGGCAAAAAGAAAAATGGGTAGGCGCAAATAGCTATGAAATTGGAATATGTTTCGCCTGTTTTTAAACAACAACTTTCTCACCAGCTTATCAAAGGAAGGTTTACAAAACTGAAGCTTTATGGTAAACCAGAACTGCCCGTCCGATGTGTTATGGGTTCGAAAAAAGGAATTGAAGAAATATGCTTTCCCAATGTTTATTAATCAGCATCTGAGAAAAATGGATGCTTGACATACCACTTTTAAAAAAATTTATATTTCCATCTAAAAAATTTAATTTTAAATGAGCATTAGCCCTTAAGATGAATTATTTAACCGAAAAAGAAATAGTATGAGAGGCGTAAACAGAGTAATGCTCATTGGCAATCTCGGAAAAGATCCTGATGTACAATTCCTGGAAGGGAATATTGGAGTAGCAAAATTTCCGCTGGCAACAACAGAAACTTTTAAAGATCGTTCCGGTAAATTAGTTTCACAAACCGAATGGCATACAGTGGTGCTTATGGCGCGGTTTAGCAGAATTGGCTCAGAAGTATCTACACAAAGGAAGCCTCTGTATATATTGAAGGGCGTTTGCGTACCAGGAGTTGGGAAGATAAAGAAGGTAATAGAAAATTTTGGCAACAGAAGTAGTAGGTGACTAATCTCATAATGCTTGATAAACAGACACTGATAGTTCGTCATCAATGCCGGCGGATCATGGCAGTATTGAGGGAGTAGGCAATGCTGAAGCACCGCCTGAAACGGGTGGTGATCTTCCGTTTTAACAAAAACATTTTAATCTATTAAATTTGCATCCAGTTACAGGCAGGCCTTATGACCTGCCTTTGTATCATTAAAACAACATTCATTGGATAGCCCTTCGGCCATTACTAATATTTCTGGTCATTTTTCTTATACTTTACTGGCAGTCACACCGCAGGGTACTACTTCTTAATCATTGTTTTGCTGGCTTTGTTACTATTAAGCTTTTGTAGTATCCGGCGCCGAAGTTGGCTTTGTTTTCTCTGACCAATAAGGATGTAAACATGTTAAAGACAAAACAACATTCAGCTGCAAAGCGGATTACCGACCTCCTGGATGAGCCAAAAGAAGCATACACTTCATTACTTATCGCCGGTACATTCATGAATATTTGCATAATTATGCTCGCTAATTATTTATTCAATCAATATTTCCCTTGTGGGAAATAAAACTTGTCAACGGCGGTTTTGACTTTATCATTGAACTTGTTCTCAGAGTGATTACCATTGCTTTTATTGTTGTTTTTTTGGAAAGATCTTACCAAAGGTCTGGGCCACTACAAAACAATATTGCGCTTCGCCTATGGCTCTGCTTTTATCAATTTGAAGCACTTCACTTGTTTCTTCGTACGGATCAGTCGATGGATGGTTTCGGTGGCTGACGGTCTTGGGCAACGACTGGGCGCCAACCGTATTCAAACTTCCGGAATACAGGAATTGGGGAAATCTGATGAGATCACTGCCGAGGAGAAAATATTCTTCTTGGGATCGAGAAGTTTGGAAACATTTCAGTGAAACAAATCATGCGATCAAGACTCGACGTTAATGGGATTGATTACAGCATTTCATTCAATGAACTTATAAAAAATTGAAGAGCTTCATTATTCGCGATTACCAGTTTATAAAAACAATCTTGATGAGGTAATCGGAATATTAAATACAAAGATTTTATTCCCTATCTCAACGAACCTTCGGATTTTAACTGGCATTCTTTAATGCGTCAACCTTATTTTGTCCCCGAGTCAAAACTGATCGAGGACCTTTTAAAGGGATTTCCAAAGCAGGCATATTCATTTTGCCGTAGTAGTGGATGAATTTGGCGGAACAAGCGGAATTGTTACACCTCGAAGATATACTGGAAGAGATCATTGGAGATATTAGAGATGAATTTGATGAAGAAGAAACGGGTAATCGCAAACTGGATGACCTTAATTACGCCTTTGTCGGAAAGACGATGATACATGACATGTGCAGGACAATGAATTTGCCACAGGATCACGTTTGACAGGGTAAAGGGCGACAACGAATCGGTGGCAGGGCTGGTATTGAACTCGCGGGTGAGTTTCCTAAAGTCAATGATGTAATAAACAGCGGTGATTTCGATTTCACTGTATTAGAAATTGATAAGAACAGCATCTTATCGGTAAAGTTACCATAAAAATCAAGCTGAAGAATGAAGTATTTGCTTCGTAAAGTTTTTTCTCTTTTTCTCTTTCATCCTGGTCGGTTGCAACAGTGATTATACAGTTGAGTAAAAGAGGCTATTTTAAGATCGATTTCCGGACAAGAAGTATAGGGAATTTGATCAGCCAGGATATCCCTTATTCATTCTGAAATATCCTGTTTACTCCTCAATTGTCAGGACACGACTTTTTTTGAAACCACTCCTGAAAACCCGTGGTGGATCAATATTGATTTTCCGCAATTCGCAGCAAGAGTATATATGAGCTATAAAGAGATCGGTAAAAAATAAATTGATTCATTGGTTAACGATGCATTTAAGCTTCCTATAAGCAACATACTTTAGCAAAGCTTCGCCATTGAGGATTCGGCAATGGTAACGCCAAATAATGTTCACGGAATGTATTTTACACTGGCGGGTAATACGGCTACAGCCAACCAATTCTTCTCTTACTGATTCTACGAGGCATTTTTTAAGAGGGGCATTGTACTTCGCTGCCACGCCTAATGAGGATTCCGATCAGTATCGTAAACGATTTTTTGAAAAAAGGATATTCTTCATTTAATCAATACCTTAAAATGGAAATGATCATTATTGAATGATGATCTTTCTGATCTTACCATAAGTGACGTAGACAGCTTACTCCTGGGGATAGTTACTATTCAAAAGCTTAAATTTGCCGAAAGTACTACTGTGATTGCAATTGATAATGTTTTAGTGGGTGATGATATTGTCGAAAACAATTTTTGTTTGCGATCTTGCGAAATGCAAAGGTGGTTGCTGCGAAGACGGAGATGCCAGGTGCTCCATTGGAGGATGGGGAACTGAATACGATAGCTGATGTTTATGAGACAGTGAAACCTTATTTATCGCCGGCATCCGTCTCCGAAATAGAAAAGAAAGGGAAATATGTTTTTCATGAAGAATTTGGTTGGGTTACACCGACATTGGGCAACTGATTCTGAAATATGTGTGTATGGAATTCGCGAAAAGGGTGGAATGATCAAATGTGCATTTGAACAGGCCTGAACTATGAAGGAAAAATAAAATGGAAAAAACCCTTAGCTGTCATTTGTTTCCCATTATTGCAGAAAGGAAAAAATGGGAGCTATGATAAAGTTGAATTATGAACCGAGACAAAAACTTTGCAACCCTGCTTGTTTTCTGGGAAAAAAATTACAAGTGCCAACATATCAATTTTTAAAGGAAGCGGTAGTAAGAAAATATGGCGAGAAGTTTTACGAAGCGCTTGACCACAATTGCAAGGAAAAGATCAAAGAGGAAATGATAACTGCTAAAATCAACTCGTGAAAGAAGTAGCTACTGATTTTATTGAAAAAGTATTGAAAAAAGTTGCGGACAGGGATCACCGGCAAAAGATCAATTTTAACATTGGACGTTATAATGCTGTGGTGCCGGGCGGGAAGCAACAGTTTGAAAATCTAAACCTGGCAAGGGAAAAAGCGAAAAATATAAAGTGGAGAGCAATTGAGAGTTTAGACAAACAATTGGAAAGATTTGAAGCCAGGATTTCGAAACGAGGAGCCAAAGTAATCTGGGCAGAAACTGCAGAAGAAGCAACGGAAGAGGTACTCAAGGATTTGTAGAGAAAAGAATTGCCGCAGTATATGTAAAGAGCAAGAGTATGGTAACAGAAGAAATTCATTTAAATGAATTTCTTGAAAAAAATAATATTGAAAGTATAGAAACTGACCTGGGAGAATATATCCAGCAACTGGATGGAGAGCCACCTTATCATATTGTAACACCCGCGATGCATAAGAGCAAGGAAGATGTAGCAAAATTGTTTTCAGAAAAATTGGGAACGGACCCAGCACTTACTCCTGAACAACTGACGCTGGTAGCAAGACAAACTCTTCGTGAGAAATATACACAGGCCGAAATAGGAATTACCGGTGCAAATTTTATCATTGCTGATATTGGAGCGATAGCGGTTACAGAAAATGAAGGTAATGCAAGACTGAGTTGCGCATGGCCAAAAACACATATTGTAATCGCTGGTATTGAAAAAGTAATTCCTTCACTTAATGATCTTGCCTTATTCTGGCCATTACTTGCAACTTACGGAACCGGCCAGAAAATAACGGTGTATAATACCATTGTTAACCGGACCGAAGCAACCTGGCGAAGTTGATGGACCTGAAGATATGTATGTGATATTACTTGATAACGGGAGCGACCAATTTACTTGCGAATGAAAAAACGAGAAGAGCTTATATTGTATACGCTGCGGGGCTTGTCTGAACGCTTGCCCGGTTTATAAAAATATCGGTGGGCATACTTACTGCTACCGCGTACAGTGGGCCGATCGGTTCTGTGATCACTCCTCACTTGAAAGATATGAACGAATGGAAGCATCTTAGTTATGCTTCTTCGCTTTGCGGGAACTGTACAGAAGTATGTGCCGTAAAAATTAATTTGCATGAACTGCTTCCTGGAAAACCGTCATGAATCCGTTGAAGAAGGAGGCAGCAATTTTGCGGAACAGGACCGCCTGGAAAATGTGGAAACAAGCAATGCTTCATCGTAAGTTTATGAATATAGGGAAGCAGTAGGATGAAAAACTGGGTGATCAATAAGTTCTTAAAAGACTGGAAAAACACAGGGGTGATACTAGAATTTCCGAAAAAATCTTTTAATGAGATGTGGAGAGCGAAAAGTATGGTAACAGATAATATTTTCACTTCGTGATCGTCTTTTCACATACAATTACTCCACGGCTACGATACATTTTAGATTTTATTGGTAAGAGAGACCATCGGTAGGCCTTCTTTCACGGGATAAATGATATTGAGACTTTTCGACAACACACCGGACCAAAGATCAATTATAGTAAAGAAAAGAATTACAGAATCGGAATTCAGAGTTAAGAACATCTGAACTGTTGTTTGAAAAGGAGGCCAGCGAACAGGCCATTGAATGTTTTGAGACTGAACAATTATAAAGCCTTTTTTAAAACTGAAGGGATTTTCCTTTTGATATTTTTGCTGCTCAGTTTTTATTTAATGAGTCGTTACGAAGAGTATTTACCTCATCGAAAAGATATCTACGGTCGTTATGCGTATGAAAACTCCTTGGCGTTCAGAGAAGGTTTTCTGCAGTTGCCATTAATCAACGTCTGGATGGAAGATTTTAAAAACTGTCTTCAGTTAAAGTTTCCTTCACTCACTACTCACCATTCACGATTCACCTTTCTTCCCACTTGATGATATTGATGAAGCGTATTCTTATAAATATAAACAGTGGTGGAGAACAATCGGGGGACTGATGAGGTCAGCGGTGAAAGGAGATTGGCAAATGATGTGGGAAAGATGGCGAGTGGTTTTTGGGAAACAGAAGGATCCTTTTGATTCGTTTGATTGGATGGATCAAGCTACATCAGCAATTCGATCTTCGACCAATTTATTTCTTTCTTATCTCCCACAAAACGGGTAAGTATGATAAGAATATTTCCCGTCAAAGAGATCAATGCAAACATTTGATCCGGGAACACAGTGATCGTTATTCAATTGGTATTCATCCTTCCTGGCAAAGCGGCGATGATCCTGAAAATTAAAACTTGAAATTTTAAAATTAGGTCATATAGTTAGGCAAACAAATTAGTTCTTCACGCCAGCATTATATTCGATTTAGCCTTCCCCAAACTTACCGGCAGCTAATTGACCTTGGGATTGAATCCGATTTTTCAATGGGATATGGAAGTATCAATGGCTTTCGTGCTTCCGTTACATCACCTTTTTTGGTATGACCTTGAGAAGGAAGAAGCAAACGAAATTATTACTCTATCCCTTTTGTTTCATGGAGGCGAACTCTTTCTACGAACAAAAATATTCGACCCAAAAGGCATTTGAGGAGCTAAAACATTATTTTGATATAGTACAGTCAGTAAATGGGACTCTCATTACAATTTGGCATAACAGTTTTTTAGGAAAAGCAAAATAAGTTTAACGGATGGAGAGAAGTTTATGAGCAATTTATTTCTTCAATGAAATAATATCTTTCACCGAAACGGCACTTCATTACTATATAATGGATACTTACCTTTAGCGGTTTCTTGATCCGGAGAATTTAAAAAGATGGATTCTATATTTCCCATATAATCCTTTAATCTTTTAAATCCTGGTTCAGACTATATGCTTGAAATGTCTCATTCCCTGTCATCACCAGAGCAAGATTATTTTGCTTACAGTATTCAGATTGAGTCTTTATCACGAATAGAACCCCCCGGTTCAATAAAAGCGGTAATACCGGCGTCATGTCCCAATTTCACGCAATCATTAAAGGGAAAAAAGCATCGCTGGCCATTACAGCATTATGCAGATCAAAATTGAATTGCTTTGCTTTTTCAATGGCTTGTCTCAAAGCGTCTATACGGCTGGTTTGCCCACAACCCTTGCCAAGCAGTTGTTTATTTTTACGAGAGCGATCGCGTTACTTTTTAGATGTTTGCAAACGAGGTTGGCAAAGACCAGAGTCTTCCTTTTCTTTCGCAGTCGATTCCCTTCCGCCTTCCTCTTTCCATTCACTAAAATTCCCTTCATCGATTGTTTGTATTAGCTCCCCGTTCAGTAACGATCTGTGCATTTCCGTGATCACGTCTTTTGGGTATGGTTGTCTTCCGACTTCGGTTTAACCTGTAGTAATATTCTGTTCTTCTTTGTTTGTAAAATATCCAATGCCTCCTTTTTCGAACACAGGCGCCTAATCAATACTTCAAAAATATTTCATTGATGGCCATTGCCGTTTCCTTATCAATAAGGCTATTAGTGATGAGAACTCCTCCGAATGCGCTTTCAGGATCACCGGCTAAAGCGTCTTTCCATGCATCTGCAGTGGTGGCCCTTGACGCAATGCCGCAAACATTTGTGTGTTTAATGATAGCAAAGGTTCTCAGAGATAAATTTTGAGTATCCACCGGGAACTCGCGGATCAATTGAATCGCTGCATCGATATCAACTAAATTGTTATATGAAATTTCCTTACCGTGCAATTGTGCAAATATTTCTTCAAGATTTCCCCTGAAGGATGCTTGCTGATGAGGGTTTTCGCCGTATCGGAGCGTTTTCACCTGCTTGACTTACGACATCTGTATTATCATTGAAGTAATCACTGATCGCTATATCATACCGCTTAACAATATCAAAAGCAATAGCGGCAAATTTTTTCGTTCTTCAAGACTCGTTTCTCCTTTTGCTCTTTCAATATTTTTTTAGTTCCGTATAGTTATTTTTTGAAGCAATAACAAGAACATCTTTGAAATTCTTTGCTGCACCGCGAATCATCGACGGGCCCCGATGTCTATTTTCTCAATGATCTTTTGCTCAGCCTCCTCTCTGACCCCCTCCAAGCGAAGGGGAAAGAACCTCAGCCACCGTTTCTTCAAATGGATAGAGATCGACAATAACCAGGTCAATCTCCGGAATATCATATTGCTGCATTTCTTTTACATCCGTTTCATTATCTCTTCGTCCCAAGTATTCCACCGAATACAGATGGATGAAGTGTTTTAACCTCTGCCACCAAGAATAGATGGATAAGATGTAAGCTTTTCAACCGGGATCACCGGAAGATCCAACTCTTCTATAAACTTTTTGTGTACCACCTGTAGAGTAAATGGTAACCCCCAGTTCTGATAATAATTTAACAAAGTGGTTCAAGCCCGTCCTTATAAAAAACAGAAATTAAAGCCGTACGAATTTTTTTATGCATAATCGTAAATTAAAAAAGGAAGGCAAGCAATAAGAGGCGCAAATCTACTTTAATTCAAATTCATCACAAAGGCTTACCTTTTGTATTTACATCATAGTATGGGATAGACAAAGAGTCGCAATCTTTCATCCAGTATTTTAGTTTCCATGCCTGGCACTGAACCATCAAAAACTACCTGCCGGATATTAAAAGCCCTAGTCAAGTGAAGAGAAATAAAGTTTAGGGTTTTTGAGACCACAGCGAATATCTATCGGGATCTTCGCATCCAAACTGCCAAACTCATAATTTTTGTCAATCAATAAAATTTTTTTGATCCATATTTGCATAAGGTTTTCCTGTTCCAAAAGATCCCGGAGTTGATCAACAGGTTCAATGCGATGTAAAACCCGTGAGGGCTTTAAATGAAAATTCTTACAAAATCATCGGAAAGGATATCGCTATCTCCAACGAAGAAATAATCTCTTCCATTTATTATGTCAATGGCCTGGTGCCTGGGGATATTATACACGATCAGTTTCTTTTGGTGATAAGCCTGGTAGAAGGAGGAAGATCTGAGGGAAATAAAAAAGCAACACCCCTATCACTGCAGCGATAGCACCTGCTTTTTGTTTTTCCAGCAGCCAATATCCAAATCCTGCAACTGCAATAATTAATAGCACGGTCTGTTCAATATTGATCTGCATTCCACCCCACAAAGACCAGGGAAGCGATTCAATTTTTTCAATATAACTATTCATAACCCAGATAAGCCATGAAATTATTTTACCGGCAAGCAAAAGCAAGGAAAGGAATAAAGGATACAGCACAAAGAAAATTTCTCCCAGCACGATAATACTCGATAAAGGAACTGCTACAAAATTTTGTAAGCAGAAAGAAAATTAGGGAATTGATGGAAATGATAAATGCCTGAATGGCGTGGTGAGCAATTGTGCCGCAATGCTCACGGCGTTTAACTTCCAGATAAAATCGAGTATTTTATTTTTTATGAAGAATAAGTTGTAAATCGGCTTCATGAATATCACTATGCTTAGAACTGCCACGTAAGAGAGCTGGAAACCGACATCCCACAACCAATAAGGATTGATACATAACAATACAAATGCAGAAAACGCCAATGTATTATAGATCGAAGTTTTTCTTGAAAGACTCCCGGCTAATACAATACAGGAAAACATAAGCGCTGAGCGTAACACTGAGGCTGACCGCCGGCTAATAAGCTAAATAACCAGAGCCCTGAGATTATTATTACAGGATTAAGCCATTTCGAGATCTTTTTCTTTTTAAAGGTTTTAAGACCTGTACAAATAACCAATATATCAGTCCCAGGTGCAATCCGGAAATGGCGATAATATGAACAACGCCTGTGTTGGTATATGATTGCACCAGGTTTTTATCAAGGTCATCCTTATAACCAATTAATAAGGCTTCTGCGAGTCCCAAATTCCTTTTCACCCGGTACGTTTGTTCGGAGAACGGATAAGACTTTTTTCTTATTGGAAATAGTATTCTCGCCAAATAGTGATTGCTTCTTTTTATCCAGGACAATAAACCCGCCTTTTTTCAAGAACGCCTGGTGGGTAATTCCCTGGAAAAGGCTGTAGCGCTTATAGTCAAAACCGCCGGGGTTACCGGCATTCTTTATTTCCTGTAATGGACTCGAAAAGATTATTTCTGAACCGATAATCCAACGATAATACATCAGGGTCCTTTTGAAAATAAATAATAGCATCACCTTTTGTTAGCCGTAAACTCATTATTTTTCCCTATGGCTGTGATAGTCGCAACGGCTTTGTACGAATTTGCCTTTTCTACAAGCGGTTCCTGCAATATTGCAATGACATCATCGCTATTTTTATAGTGGTTGCCATACGAATTTGAATTGTGACGTATGTCCTGGTACCAAACAAGCAAGCTGCCAAGCGAAAGAAAGATAATGATAATGGCGACACCATTTATTACAGCCAACTCTATATCGACGATAATTTGTAAGGAAAAATGAAATGACCAAAGAAAATTATCGAAAAGCTAAACACGCCCCACAAAATTTCTAAAGGCCACTGAAAATTCCATTGTAAAATAATGCCTGCGATCAGTGGGTACCAGGAACCTGATGAACGGAGCTTTTTTCCAAATGGGGATCGTGATGGCCATTCTTAAAGGTATAAATTCTGCCTGACCAGATTTTTGCCGCCGATTATTTTATCATTAATACCTTCGGTGGTCAAATAAAACTCTTTGCGGATTGTATCTTTAATTCCAATTTTTAGCATGAGAAAGACGATTTTATTGCTCAGTGGATGTTTGATCATTCTCTCTTTGTGATTCACAAACTCTTCAGCAGCTTGAGTCAAAAAGAGTGCATTTACCCAATGGCTGGGATCTTACTCCTGTAGGCAAAAGCTTTGCCCTTGGTGATCTTCCTTTAAACATTGCTGTTTCTGCTTCAAAAAATATATGGCAGTTACAAACAACGGCCAAAGCACCCAGTCTCTTCAGTTAATTGATGTTAAAAATGAAAAGGTAGTAAACAGTGTCATCATTCCAGTGTCATGGTACGGGTTAAAATTCAGCGCTGATGAAAAATTTTTATACGCATCGGGTGGAAATGACAACTGGATATTAAAGTATGCTATTCAAAGTGGTAAGCTCATTTTAAAGGATAGCATCAAACTCGGTGAGAAATGGCCAACCAGGATTTCACCAGCAGGAATAGATATTGACGATGCAAAAACCTGTTGTATGTGGTTACGAAAGAAAATAACTCACTCTACGTTGTTGACCTCAGTACAAAAAGATCCTTCAGCAAAGAGTTTAAAGGGTGAGGCTTATACATGTTTGTTATCGCCCGATAAAAAATATGTGTATGTCAGCTGCTGGGGTTGCGACAAAATCTATATCTATAACACCCAGGTGAGGGAATTTTCAGGTGAGATCGCGGTAGGTGACAACCCAAATGAAATTTGCCTTTCAAAAAATGGCGCTTACTTATATGTAGCTAACGCTAATGATAATTCTGTTGCAGTGATCAGCACCAGCCAAAGAAAGGTCATCGAAGTTTTGAATGCTGCTCTTTATCCCAATGCACCCAGCGGGTCTACTTCAAATGGAGTAGCATTGAGTGAAGATGAAAAACTTTGTATGTCGCAAATGCAGACAACAATTGCCTTGCTGTCTTTGATGTAAGCAAACCAGGTTTCAGTAAAAGCAAAGGATTTATTCCCACTGGCTGGTATCCCACTAATGTAAAAATTATTGGCAATAAAATTTTTGTTTCAAATGGGAAGGGATTTTCATCAATGGCCAATCCCTTTGGTCCAAATCCGACCCGGCAAAGCGGTGAAGTGATATGGCATGGCGGAGAGAAAAGCTCAAAAGAACAATATATCGGTGGTCTTTTTAGAGGCACGATGAGTATTATTGATGCTCCTTCCCAAAAACAATTGAGTGTTTTTTCCCAAGTCGTTTATCAGAATACACCTTACAATAAAGAAAAGGAAACTTCAGGCAAAGGAGAACAGGGCAATCCTATTCCTATGAAGGTGGGAGAAAAATCACCGATCAGGTATGTGTTTTACATTATCAAAGAAAACAGAACTTACGACCAGGTGCTTGGTGATATCAAAGAAGGCAATGGTGACAGTTCACTGGTTTTATTTGGTGAAAAGATCACACCCAATCAACATAAACTGGCAAAGGAATTCGTGTTGCTTGATAATTTTTATTGTGACGGAGAAGTAAGTGCCGATGGTCATAACTGGAGCATGGGAGGTTATGCGACGGATTTTTAGAAAAGAACTGGCCGACTGGCTATGGCGGCCGCGGTGGCGATTACAATGGGGAAGGAACCAGGGTGATTGCTAACAATAAAAACGGTTTTATCTGGGACCAATGCAAAAGAAATCGGGTTACCTACAGAACTTATGGAGAATTTGCTGACGACTACAAGGCAAACATACCTGTTTTGGAACATCATTTTTGTCCTTATTTCACCAGTTGGGATCAAACCGTAAGAGATACGACAAGATTTTATCAATGGAGAAGAGGAATTTGATTCGTTACTGGCTGCTAATGCGGTTCCTCAATTCAATTCACTTGCGTTTCATTAATGATCATACTGAAGGCCTGCGCATAGACAGGCCAACGCCTTTTGCTCATACTGGCTGACAATGATTGGGCCGTGGGCTTGTTTGTTGAATATTTGAGTAAGAGCAGGATTTGGAACGAGAGCGTGGTGTTTATTATTGAAGATGATGCACAGAACGGACCCGATCACGTGGATGCCCATCGCACGACGGCCTATGTTGCCGGGGGTTTTGTGAAAAGAAAATTTGTGGACCATACAATGTATTCAACGTCATCAATGCTGCGAACAATGGAACTGATCCTGGGATTGCCGCCAATGACACAATATGACGCTGCGGCTGAATCCATGTGGCGATGTTTTAGTTCAACATCGAACCCTGATTCCTTTAGCTCCCTGCCTGCACAAATTGACATCACTCAAAAAAACATGGCGGTTAACGAATGGCAACGACGTTCGGAGAAATTTGATTTTCAAAAGAAGATGCAATTCCTGGACATGGAATTCAATCTTGTGTTGTGGCATGGAATAAAAGGCGATAATGTTCCTTTGCCGGCTCCCTAAACGTGCTGCTTTCTTAAAGGATTAGGGAAGATGAACAAAGATGAAGATGATTAGTATGTTACGCAAGAATTCTATTCAACTTCCGTTGCGTCGCACACTTGTCGTGTAATCTCCTTCAGGTAATCATGGAAATTTTTTAAGAAAGCATTTTATCTAAGTATGCAATCTGGTCCGATATGATAAATATCATGTTGGATAATACCATGGAGTAAGAATCTGAAGTTGTATTCGCGGTAATCAACGTCTCCCCGAAAGAAATTCATCATCTTTTGTTTCCAATAATTCGATGATCAGATCATGAGTCACTTTGAACTGCGCCACGCCTCTTTTCCCATGTATGTTCGTTTGGATCAATTTCTCTCCAATCAAGTTTTTCAAAACTCGCAAGGTCTTTTTCTTCATCCTTTTCTAATCTTTTTAAGGTAAATTCTGCCCAGGTATTCATGTGGTAAAGCAGTTCGATCAACGAATGTGAGTTTTCGTTTGGTTTTTTGTGAACAATGGCCGGATCGATTTCCTGTAAAAGTTTCATTACTGATCGCCCATACCAGGGTTCTCCTTCTAAAACTGAGTGAAGTGTAGTGATAATGTAGGCAATTTCTTTTCTCATGAGGTGTAGATTTTGAAATGCGAAATAAATAAAAAATAGCTTGATGACAGATCGAATTACACAAAAGGCAAAGAAACCAGAAACACGCAGTAACGAGGAAAATTTATTTTCCTGTAACCTGCCAATAAAGAACCATCGTCAAAGTTAACAGGGAAGAAGTGTGCCTGCTTATCTTATTTAGTAAGTGTTAACCCGTAATCAGTAATTTTATTACATACAAAAAACTATTGTAGAATGAAAAAGCTGTTTGTTTTTCTACTTGTCACCTTTGTAGTTTTCTTCGTGTCGCTTTGTGACCGGCGAGAAGGATCCGGGGAAACGGGAATGCAAGAACCGAAACAAGGTCGCCCGGGAATTTTAAATCTGTTTCTTCTCATGGTTCATTCGACGTATTTGTTTCGAGCGGTGAACAGGCAGTGAAGATTGAAGCTGAAGAAAATTTACTCCCCTATCATCGAAACATATGTGGAAGGTTATACCGCTTCATGTAGGAACAAAAGATAATTATTGGCTTCGCCCGGGTCGTAAAGTAAAAATATTTGTTTCGTCTCCCGATTATGAAAGTATTCGTTCTTATGGCTCTGGCGATATAATTGAGAATCAAAAATTACGAATTCATCAAAACTTGAATTAGGAGTGAATGGAAGCGCCAATATTAAAATGGACATAGATGCGCCTGCAAATAAATACAGAAACGAACGGAAGCGGTGATATTTTTCTGAAAGGAGAGACAAAATCATTTGAAGGCGAGATACATGGCAGCGGGAATATAAAAGCCCTTGATCTCCAGATCAAATGACGCAACAATTAAAATTTATGGAAGCGGGGATGCCGATGTGTTCGTGGATGGCAAATTAGATGTTCAAGTGTGGCGGGAGTGGTGATGTTAACTATAAGGAAATGCACAGATCTCGAGTAGTATTGCAGGTAGTGGAAGAGTAAAAAAGTGGATTAGAAGAACCACTGATTTTTCGGATTAAAAGATATGGATTAGCTGGAGAAAGCGGAGCAAACTACGAACCATAGCATGTAACTTATGTATTTCCTGACAGTCCATATCAAACCCTGAAAATCCCAGATTCTTGTTACTCAAATACATACTCCTGATCCTTATACAACTGCCTGAAGTAAGGATCCCGAAGATCTTTTATAAAACGTATAGCTTCACCGGTTGATTTCATTTCGGGACCAAGCTCCCTGCTGACGCCTGGGAATTTTTCAAAACTAAATACCGGCTCTTTGATAGCAAAGCCATCGAAGTTTTTTTCAAATTTGAAGTCCTTTTAATTTCTTTTCACCCAACATGATCTTTGTGGCAATGTTGAGATAAGGGATCTGGTATGCTTTTGCAATAAATGGCGTTGTTCTTGAGGCTCTTGGATTGGCTTCTATTACATATACCTTTCCATCTTTAATTGCAAATTGGATATTGATCAGCCCTTTATTTTTAATGCTCTTGCAATTTTTCCGCATAAAATTCCATTGTCTGTCACTTCCAATGGTGTCAAATTAAATGCGGGAAGAACCGCATTGCTGTCACCACTGTGAATGCCGGCAGGCTCGATATGCTCCATCACTCCCATTACATGAAAATCTTCGCCATCAAAAATTGCATCGATCTCTGCTTCCTGGCAACGATCCAGGAAATGGTCAACCAAGATCTTATTTCCCGGGATATGTTTTAATAAACTTATTACCGCTTTTTCAAGTTCTTCGTCATTGATCACTATTCTGCATTCTTTGTCCGCCCAACACATAACTCGGACGAACCAGGACCGGGTAGCCAACTTTATTGGCTACTTCGATTGCTTCATCGACATCATAAGCAGTACCATAATTCGGGTAAGGAATGTCGAGTTCTTTTAGCATATCACTGAAAACGACCACGATCTTCAGCGATATCCATGCTGTCGAAATCGGTGCCGATGATCTTAATTCCCTTTTCATGCAAGAATTTCGCAAGTTTCAATGCCGTCTGCCCTCCGAGTTGAACAATCACTCCTTCAGGTTTTTCATGTTCAACTATTTCCCATAGATGTTCCCAATAAACCGGTTCGAAATAGAGTTTATCAGCCATGTCAAAATCTGTCGACACTGTTTCGGGATTACAATTCACCATGATCGCTTCATAACCCGCATTCCTTTATGGCAAGCAATCCATGCACGCAGCAATAATCAAATTCAATTCCCTGCCCGATACGATTTGGCCCGGAACCAAGTACAATCACTTTCTCTTTTAGTTGAAACCTTTGCTTTCATTAATATCGTCACCTCTTTCAAATGTGGAATAGAAATAAGGAGTCTTTGCTTCAAATTCAGCGCTGCAGGTATCTACCATTTTATAGACTCTTGTTATGCCTAATTCCTTTCTCTTATTATAAACATCTTCTTCATCGCCATGCTGCATGTATGCGACTTATCTGTTCATCACTGAAGTCCATTCACTTTTGCTTCACGTAATAATTCTGCCGGCAAGAGTATCAAGATCGTATTTCGTTAAGTTCTTCTTCAATATTGCAGATCTTCTGTATTTCATAAATGAACCAGCGGTCAATTCCATTGGTCGCTTTTGAAATGGTGTTCACACTTACTACCCATCATCAGCGCATCTTTAATTCTGAAAATGCGGTCCCATTTGGGAGTTTTGATGTGACTCGAGCATTTCTTCAGCATGCATCAGGCTTTTTCCATAATAGCCCAAGACCAACTGCATTGTTCTCCAAGGCTTTGACATGCTTTCTGTACTGCTTCAGTAAAACTTCTTCCGATGGCCATTACTTCACCCACACTTTTCATTTGCAGGCCAAGCGTATCATTGGCGCCTTTGAACTTATCAAAATTCCAGCGGGGGATCTTTACAATCACATAATCCAATGCCGGCTCAAAATAAGCTGAAGTGGTTTTTGTGATCTGGTTTTCCAGTTCATCCAATGTATAACCAATAGCAAGTTTCGCCGCGATCTTGGCAATAGGATAACCGGTAGCTTTTGAAGCAAGCGCAGAAGAGCGGCTCACCCTTGGATTGATCTCGATGGCAATGATCTCTTCTGTATCGGGATTCAATGCAAACTGCACATTACAACCACCGGCAAAATTTCCAAGATCACGCATCATCTTTGATCGCAGTGTTGCGCATCAATTGCATGGCTGTATCGCTAAGGGTCATTGCGGGTGCAACTGTAATGGAATCGCCGGTATGAACACCCATTGGATCAAAATTCTCAACACTGCAAATGATGCACACGTTGTCATTGGCAGTCACGCAAGCAATTCCAACTCAAATTCCTTCCAACCCAAAACCGCTTTTCTACAAGCACTTCATGAATAGGCGATGCCTGCAATCCGCGGTTCAATGCTTCATCGAGTTCGTCTTTATCATGAACAAAACCACCGCCTGTTCCACCGAGAGTGAATGAAGGACGGATCACCAAGTGGAAATCCGATTTCCTGGGCAAATTCTTTCCCTTCTAAAAATGAATTGGCTGTTTTGGCAGGAGCTACCGGTACGCCAAGCTGTATCATCCACTGACGGAATTTTTCACGGTCTTCCGCTTTATCAATTGCTTTAATATCTACACCGATCAGTCTCACGTTATATTGTTTCCACAAACCCAAGGTCTTCAGCTTCTTTGGCAAGGTTCAGGGCTGTTTGGCCACCCATTGTAGGCAAGGACAGCATCAATTTTATTTTCTTCAAGAATTCTGTTCAATGCTCTCAACGGTTAGGTGGCAAGCAAGTACACCTTATCGGCCATCATCGGATCGGTCATGATGGTGGCGGGTTGCTATTGATCAAGTATCACCTTAATACCTTCCTCGCGAAGGCTTCGGGCAGCCTGGGTACCTGAATAGTCAAATTCACAAGCCTGACCAATAATAATAGGACCCGAACCAATAATCAAGGACTGACTGAATCGAATTGTCTTTTGGCATTTATTTTATCTCCGTCATCTTTAGAGAGGGTATAAAAAACCAGGCAATTTGCCCGGGGTGCAAAACTAAGGGAATATGACTTCTTTTGAGAGGTGTATTAAAAAATTTACTCAGACCCTAACTATGGTATGTTGACATTTCTATCTCGTCCAGCGCTACCAGCGACCGGTCAACACCCATATTTTTTGGTGACCCTTTCTCGCCTCATATCTTATTTTTTCTTGGTGACCCACTTTTGCCTTGCATCCTGTCCCTTTACAATCCCTACAATGATGCCGCCGACAAGAAAAGTCTGAAAGTAAATTTGTAAAACATCGTTTTCATTTTCTTCGTAATTAGCTTCTTTGTTTATCTAAAATTTCATGCCATAAATTTTAATATCGATCAAGAGCATTTGAATCCTGGTTAAGGAAATGTTTAATGAACTTATTTTTTGCAAATACATCGAATTCTTTACAAGGAATCTTGTTAGCTACCTTCTATCTGGATAAATATCATCTCCCATCTATATTAGTGCGCAGTAATTTTGATTATGCTGCATGGATCGAAGATTATTATTTGCTTATTTTTCTCAATACAGATCTACTCCCAATCGTTCGTTTATTCTAAAGATTATTTCCGGTGGCCTGTTGATAACAAGCCGGGCATTGTTGCCAACTTCGGTGAGTTGCGTTCAGATCATTGGCACATGGGATTAGATGTGCGTACAGATCAAAAGGTGAACATGCCTGTATATGCAGCGGCTGATGGATATATTGCTAAAATAACTGTCCAGCCCTTCGGTTATGGGCAAGCCATCTATATCAATCATCCCAACGGACTGACCACGGTCTATGGTCATCTCAACAAATTTTTTCCAGGACTGGAGAGTGCTGTAACTGATCGAACAGAACACACAGCAATCCTGGGATATAGAGCTAAATTTTACAAAGGATCAATTTCCGGTACGGAAAGGACAGTTCATTGCCTGGAGTGGAAGTACGGGAGGATCACAGGGCCCTCACGTTCATTTCGAGATCCGGGATACAAAGACACAGAGGTGCATCAATCCCTATTTTTTAATTTACCCATTCCGATGAAGTGCCACCGGTATTTACAAAATTGGCCATGTACAATAGAGATTTAAGTGTATATGATCAAAACCCCATCTTGTTCCCGGTAAAAAAAATTAAGGATAAGTATTTATTAAAGGACACATTGATCAGGACGAGCCTTTCAAAAATAGGTTTTGCAATTGGGGCTTACGATTGTGAAGCGGATCAACCAATCCCAATGGAATTTATAGCGGAAGAATTTTTTTAGACGAACAGCCTCTTATTGAATTTGTCCTTGATAGTATGGATTATAATGAAACCGATTATGTAAATGCTCATGTCGATTATAAGTATAGGTACAACGGCGGCCCTTACCTGCAATTATTATTCAAACTTCCGGGAGATAACGGCAGAGCATACAGGTTAAAAAAGGTGATGGTTCTATTATTTTAAATGATACCAATGTACATGCCGTACGAATAGAGATCAGTGATATCAAGCGGAATACTTCCGAATTAAATTTCAAGGTAAAGTATAATGGTAACCTGGTCCCTTTGGTAAATCAAACTCCACATAAATCCTTTTCTCCTGGCAACGTAAACATTTTTGAGCAAATGATTTTGAATTATACCTTGGTGAGGATTGTTTGTATGATTCAATTCAACCGGTTTTTCTCGTGTCGATCAACCTGGTCTAAATGCCATTTCATCAGTATTTCGTTTTGCTGACGCATCTATTCCCGTTCATGGTGAAATAAATATCCGGATCAAGCCGAGATGTTGGCATTCCGGGGTGAGTTGACAGGTAAAATTGTTATTAAAAGAACAGATGGAAAAAGTGTAAACTATCGGAAAGCAGAGTGGCAAAAGGGTGGGTTGCGGCCAGGTTCTGATGACTTTGGCTCTTACCAGGCCTTGATTGATACGGCATCACCATCTGTCTAACGCAGTTAGGGAAGTGCTGATACCGTTGATCTCAGTCCTTCAAAAGAATTGTGTTTTATCCGAAAGACAACAGCGGGGTCAAAAGCTTTCGGGCTGAGCTGGATGGTCAATGGCTAATGTTTACTAATGACAAAGCTGTCGCCTGGGTTTATAACTTTGACGAACGATGCCCCTATGGAGTACATCGGTTGAAAGTAAGAATAGAAGACATTGTGGGAAATGTGACGGAGAAAGAGTGGTGGTTCAAACGATATCCATATTCTCCACCAAAGAAAGAAAGCGGCATCTAAGAAAACCAGTGGTAAGAAACAAGCGCCGGGCAATAAAAAGAAATCAACAAATAAAAAGAAATAATATTTTCTAATCTTTTTAATTTTCAAGATTATGGTCACACTAAAAGAAGGTGATAAAGAGCCCCTGCATTTGCAGGCAAAGATCAAAATGGGAAAAAAGATCTCTCTACCTGATTACAAAGGCAAGAAACTCGTCCTGTACTTCTATCCGGAAGCAGACACACCCACCTGTACTATTGAATCGTGCAATCTCCGTGATAACTATTCTTTACTTAAAAAAATGGATTTGAAATAGTTGGTGTAAGCCCTGATGATGAAAAAGCAAAAAAATTCGAGGTAAAATATAAACTTCCATTTCCGTTGATAGCTGATACCTCTCACGATGTGCTTGAAAAATACGGCGTCTGGGATCAAAAAAGTTATTTGGCCGTGAATACATGGGAGTGCTTCGAACAACTTTTTGTAATTGACGAAAAGGGGGTCATTAAAAAAATATTTACCCGGCCAAAAAATAAAGCTCATGCAGAAGAAATTATTGCTGGCCATGAAGAAATGACCCATGTTGTGGACATGGTCTCAGTGGGCAACCTTTCATTTTAGTTCTCCGTTGTGGTTAAGTACGTTCACATAAACCCACAATAGTTAAATTATGAAAGGAAAATTCTTACTGCTTTGCTGCCTTATTTCTTTAAAAATATTCGCGCAAAACGATACAACAGGTAAGTGCTAATGTTTCAAAAGAAACAAATAAAAAAGAAATGGCCCGGATGATGAAACTGCATATAAGAATTTTTACGGGCAGCGGCTGATCACTGCAAAAACCGTTGAAGTATTGCATAAAGGCGCTATGGCTTTTACAGTAGTTCACACGTTTGGTGATATTGCAGGTAGACAATGGAGGTACTTATACTTTTTGGATTGGATGAAGTTTCGGATGCCCAGATCGGTTTTCAAATTGGCCTAGGAAAACCGGTTGAACCTTCTTCTTCAGCATACAGTAGGCAATGATAAAGGAGAGCAGCTGACACGACATTTTTGGGAAGCGAGGAGCTAAAAATATCAATTTCTGGAGCAGGAGCTCAAACGGCAGTCCCTTTTCCCTTACCGGCATATGGTAATATTGTATCTACGTGCAGAAAGATACGTCAGACTCACTGGAGTGTGATCCTGGCATGGAAAATTTTTTTGTGACCACTGGCGACAGATTCAGCGAATCGTTGCAACTGATGGTTGCGAGGAGATTTGGAAATGTAAGTCTTCAATTGAGCGGAACATTGTTGCATACTACATCGTCGTTATTCCCGGTGATCAGAATGATTTGCTTGTCAATAGGTGGAGCCGTAAGGCTGCCTTTGACCAAATCAGTGTTTATCATTTCAGATTATTTTCATTCATTCCGCTCACAGGAAAGTATTGATGCATGGGAAGACTGTCGGGCGCAACAGCTTCCGATTCATCCCCGCGACGTATTTGGAATTGGTGTAGAAATACTAACCGCAGGGCATGTATTTCATTTAAACTTTACAAATGCACGAAATATTTTGGAGAATCGGTTTCTGCCACGTACGACTGATCATGGGCAGAAGGTGAATTTCGCTGGGGCTTCACTACTTACAACGAAATTTTATGCTATTCAGAGACTAAAAAGAACAAATAAGAGCATTCTTTATATCAACCATCTCGATCTCTCCAAAATCAAATTGTTCCTCAACACTATGTTGAACGGTGAGTTGGCCTGTTGGGGTAACGATTCTTAATGATGCCTGAAAAATGCGATTATCCTTCTTCGAGATTTGACCATTTCACTTTTTTATAAAGAAACTGGTTATACAGTTTCGCAGTATTGCATTCGTTTCGCTGTTCATTGAGCCTTTTGTAAAAGTGATCAATGGACAAGCAAAGCTTTTTGCTAATTCAATTTGATCAAAACTTTTGCCCGTGATCTGTTTCAGCGAGACAGGATTTTTCAGGTCCGCAGCAAAATTTGTTTGATTGATGTTTAGGCCTATTCCGACAACTGGCCCAATCCCAGTTTCCGCTCTCCTAGCTTCATGGCTCCTGATTATGTTTTCGATCAAGATGCCACCAAGTTTTCGATCCTGCCAATAAATGTCATTTGGCCATTTGATCTTTAATGAATCGCCATCATACTTGTTAAGAAACTGGCGTGTGGCAACCGCTACACAGGCACTCAATTGAAACTGCTGAAATGGTTGGAGAAAATCGGGTTTTAGAACAATACTCAGAATGATATTCGTCCCTCTTTCTGTGGCCCATGATTTGCCCTTTGACCTTTGCCTGATGTTTGTTCATGGGCAAAATAACAGGTTCCGGGTTGCGCCATATTAGCATGGATCTGGGCAAGGGCATAGTTATTGGTGCTGTCAACAGATTGCAACTCAATAAATGGAGTTCCTAACATATGGATACCGGAAGGGAGTGGCAATTAATTACTATTTTTGGCAAAGATAAATGAGCAGCGATAAGAACCTGGAGAGTGCGACGGTCCAAAGGAAGTGCTTTGGACAACCGGAGTAAGAATAAAAATACAGGACATTCGTCTCATAATATTAATCGCTCAAAAATTGATTAACCTGTCTGCCGATAGGCAGACATAAAAATTATTTGATTATTGGAACAATTGGCATTACTCGCTACCCGTAAAAAGAAAAGTGCTACCCGGTTAACGAAGAGTTCGAAGATCATTAAAACAATTATCCACGCAATTCAGCAGAAAAAGGAGAGAATATTATTTCGCTTGACCTGCGCAAAATACCTGAGGCTGTTGCGGATTTTTTATAATCTGTGAAGCAAATAATCAGCCGCAGATCAGGGGCGATCTCTGATTTTGTGGAGGAGCAGGCAAAAAGAAATGCGAAGAGATACCATACCGGCATGAGGGTATGAAAAATCTCCAATGGGTGGTGATAGATTATATAAATGTTGTAGTTCATATCATGCTTCCTGAAACAAGGAAATTTTATAAACTTGAAGAAATGTGGAGTGACGCGGCCGCCGAAGATCATGACGAATAAACCGTTGTTAAATGTTTATCTATATCAAACAATTTTTATTAAAAACCCTTAACTAGCAGAAGAAGAAGAAGAAAATTTATGTCACAAGAACCATACAATAAAAACGATAGATCCAATTTACCTCGTTTTAATAATCGCCCCACCGGCGATGATAATACGCCTCGTAAGGGGCCTCGTTTCAGCATCTACTGGGTTTACGCGATCATATTTGCTATACTGATAGGATTCCAGTTATTTAGTCCATTTTCAAGCAGTACAGCCAAAACGACCCCGAATGAGTTTAAGCAGATGATCTTACACGGCGATGTAGAGAAATATACTATTATTTCAAACAGGAGTATTGTAAAGGTTTATTTAAACCCCGCAAGTATCGATAATTACAGGGCAAGGCTTAAGACAGGTCTTAATGGAAAAGTGAGCTCTGACGGCCCGCATTTTTATTTTAAGTATTCCGGTGATATTGAAAAAACAGATGGCTGATTTTTATGTGCAAAACAACAAGCCTTCCGTAACTCAGCAAGTGCCTTACGATGTTGACCAGGAGCGTGATTGGTTTGGTGGGGCCTTGCAATTTTATTGCCCCTGTTACTTTTCATTGCGCTTTGGATATTGCTGATGCGCAAGATGGGTGGCAGCGCTGGCGGCGGTGGCGGGCCCGGTGGTATTTTTAATATTGGCAAATCAAGAGCTACATTATTTGATAAAAGGAACAAAAGTAAGCATCACTTTTGCTGATGTGGCCGGTTTGGATGAAGCAAAGGTGGAAGTCATGGAGATCGTTGATTTTTAAAGAATCCAAAAAATATACTGCTCTTGGTGGTAAGATCCCAAAGGGTGCATTGTTGATCGGCCCTCCGGGAACCGGTAAGACTTTGCTGGCAAAAGCAATGGCAGGTGAAGCACAGGTTCCTTTCTTTAGCATGAGTGGATCTGATTTTGTGGAGTTGTTTGTGGGTGTCGGTGCAAGCCGTGTTCGTGATCTGTTTAAACAGGCACGTGAAAAAGCACCTTGTATCATCTTTATTGATGAGATAGATGCCATTGGTCGTGCAAGAGGAAAAAATGTGATGATGAGCAATGATGAGCGTGAAAGCACACTGAATCAATTGCTGGTGGAAATGGATGGTTTCGGAACTGATACAGGCATTATCGTCCTTGCCGCAACTAACCGTCCTGATGTATTAGATACGGCTCTGCTTCGTCCCGGTCGCTTCGACAGGCAGATCTCAATCGATAAACCAGACTATGAAAGGTCGTGAGGCCATTTTCAAAGTACATCTGAAGCCTATCAAGATCTCCAAGACACTCGATATACATAAACTTGCTGAACAAACTCCTGGTTTTGCCGGCGCCGATATTGCCAATGTCTGCAATGAAGCTGCATTGATCGCTGCCCGCAAAGGAAAGGATGCCGTAGAGATGGAGGATTTCCAGGATGCAGTTGACAGGGTGATCGGCGGCCTGGAAAAGAAAAGCAAGATCATTTTACCTGAAGAGAAAAAGATAATTGCTTATCACGAAGCGGGTCACGCCATTTGTGGCTGGTATCTTGAGCATGCTTACCCCTTTTAAAAGTGACGATCGTTCCAAGAGGAACAGCAGCATTGGGATATGCCCAGTATACTCCGAAAGAACAATACTTATACAATACTGATCAGTTGATGGACCAGGTTTGTATGACACTGGTGGTCGTGCAAGCGAAGAACTTCTTCTTTGATAAAATCTCTACCGGTGCTCAAAATGATCTGCAACAGATCACAAGGATCGCTTATGCAATGGTTACTGTATATGGTATGAATGAAAAGGTTGGAAATGTGAGCTTTTATGACCCTCAACAGGAAAATGCATTCACCAAGCCTTACTCGGAAGAGACCTCGAAAATAATTGATGAAGAAGTTCGCAAGTTGATCGATGAAGCATACGAAAGAACAAAAGCCTTGTTAAGAGAAAGAAACCCGCAGGTTGAAAAACTTGCCGAAGCGTTACTGGAGAAAGAAGTGTTATTTCAAAGTGACGTAGAGGCATTGATCGGTAAACGTCCCTATGAAGAAAAGAAAAGCCTGGAGCCTGACGACACGTTGGCGAAATTTGCAGAAGGAGTACCTCGCCTTATGATCAGCGATGTTATCAAACAAATCACTGCATTGATGAATGTTTCCCCATCAAAAGAAAATATTTTAAAAAGATCAGGAAGGCGTTGACTCATTCAACGCCTCTTCCTTTCCACAAAGTGATGGAATGTAGCGCAGTGTTTCCCAAGCCACAGCAGGAACTGGAAATTGAATTTGCGAGAGCAATTCACTAAAGCTGCAGGGAAATTTATTTTTGTTTGAATCACCAGGAACTGGCCTTTCAATTTAATAGTCTTGTAAAGAAACAAGGATGGAAAAAGTATACTGCTAAAGATGAAGATCTTGCAGGAGTGATAGATACACAGGTATCGGAATATCTCACCGATGACCTGGCGGGCTGTGATGTTTCTGTCACAAGTTGCGAAGCATTGGTGGCAAGAACCGGAAGCATTGTTCTCAGCTCTGTTCAATCGAAGTGGCAGGACAGCAAGTGTGTATGCTCCTATTCATATTTGCATTGCATATACAAAGCAACTTGTTTATGATGTGAAAGATGCTTTACAATTGATAAAAAAAAGGTATAATGATAACCTGCCTTCGCTTGATAAGTTTTGCCACCGGTCCAAGTCGCACTGCTGATATTGAAAAAACTCTTGTCGGTAGGCGTTCACGGGCCGAAAGAAGTTTATTGTTTCCTGATAGATGAATAAATACTTTCTCTTAGTACTTTTAGTACATGAATAATCCAGGCGTGTATAAATTGTTTGTGTATGGCTCACTTCGAAGCGGGTTTAAAAGCCATGCTTATGAATATATAAGCCGTTTTTTTCATTCGACGGTGACGGCGAAAGTAAAGGGAAAATTATTCGACCTGGGACCTTACCCTGCCGGCGTACCTGCATAATGATGGTTTTATTGTTGGTGAATTGTATTCTATCAGGAATGAAATCAGAATTTGGCTGGGCCATTGGCCAGCTTGATGATTATGAAGGAGTATCTGTTGAATCGGACGAAATTCAATTATTCAGACGTGAGCTGGTTGATGTTATTATCAGAAAAGTTCTACAACATCAGCATGGATCTATTGGTATAATGGAAATGTAGAAGGGAAGCCCTTTATAGAATCAGGTGACCTTATTCAATATCTTCAGCAAAAGAAATAACCCACGTTGCGGCTTTCCCCGAATAAAAAATTTACTTCCTTTCTGATTTTCATCTTGGTGCACCTGATCATGAAAGTAAAGCCTTGAACGGGAAAAGACTCGTCGTTCGAATTCCTGGATAAAATCAAAGGATGATGCTGCTGAAATTTTTATTGTAGGTGATATTTTTGATTTCTGGTATGAATACAGAAAAGTAGTTCCAAAGGGTTATGTAAGATTATTGGGAAAACTGGCTGAGATCATCTGATGCGGGTATCAAGATCCATTTCTTTGTTGGCAATCATGATATGTGGATGAAAGACTTATTTTCAGCAGGAATTAAATATTCCCGTTTATTTTGAGCCACGCGATTTTGAGTGGAATGGAAAGAAGTTCCATATTGGCCACGGTGATGGCCTGGGACCGGGTGATCACAGGTATAAGTTCATAAAAAGATCTTTCGAAATAAGTTCAGTCAATGGTTGTTTGGGATATTTCCACCCTATATGGGAATGGGCCTCGCAAATTTCTTAAGCCGGCGGAGTCGTGCGCAAACGGGAACAAAGAGGAAGTATTCCTGGGTGAGGATAAGGAATGGCTGATCATCTATTGTAAGAGCATGCTGAAGAAAAAGAACTTCGATTTTTTTGTATTTGGCCATCGCCATTTACCCATTGATTTTCGTCTCACTCCCCTCCCAGGATGGCAGTGAGCCGGTTATATTAACTTGGGAGATTGGATACATTATTATACCTATGCGGCGTTTGATGGTGAGAACCTGGAACTGAGATCATATAAAAACAAAGATGAAAAAATTATAAAATATTAATGAAGAGAATTCTCAACATAGCGCTGGTATTCATTTTTATTTTTCCTTGTTCAGTAAGGGCGCAAAATGAAAGCCCTCATAAACTGAGTCTCGATGATCAGGGGAGATATAGTTGATTTTGCAGTTGACAACCTCGATAATGTTTATGTGCTGGCAAGCACGGATCAGTTAAAAAAATATAATGCGGGTGGGGACTCTGGTTGCGGTATTCAATAACGTAAAAAAATTTGGCAAGTTATCAACTATTGACGTTTCAATCCGCTTAAGGTACTTACTCTATTACAAAGATTTTTCAACGATCGTTGTGCTTGACAGGTTACTGGCAATAAGGAATACGATTGATCTTCGCAAGCAAAATATTTTCCAGGTAAACGCAATTGCCCAGTCATATGACAATAACATATGGTTGTTTGACGAGGGGATAGCAAATTGAAAAAAATAGACGATAACGGGAAATTATTGCTGGAGACTGCGGATTTTCGGCTCTTGTTTAGCGAGGCTCCGCTTGTAGAAAATATCTGTGACCAGGAAGGTTTTGTTTATTTGTATGACCCCCGGCAGAGCGTTTTTGTATTTGATTATTACGGCGCTCTGCGGAATAAAATATTGATCAGTGGCTGGCAGGATTTTAAAGTGGCGGGTAAATTTATTTTTGGTATCAACAATGATACACTACATCGCTATGAGATCAACACTTTCCGGGTTGATGATGAAAAGCTTCCGGGTCCCCTGAAGAATTCTTTGAAGGTTAACTTTACTTCCTCCCGGCTATATGCTTTAAAAAGGATCTGCTTGAAATTTACACTCTCCGCTGATCAAACAGGATTGTTTTAATTTTAATTCAAATTACAGGTGATATGAATAAATTTTTTAACCAGCTTTATTTTGATAACACGGTTAAAGAATATCTCATTTCACTTGGCATTATTCTCTTTATTCTTTTATTAAATCGCCTTATCTCAAAAATACGTTGCTGGCTTGATTTTTTCCTTGTAAAAGGATATGGCGAAACATCGATAGAAATCATTTATTGACCTTGTGATACACCCGCTGGGAATGTTTGTAGTGGCGTTCGTTTCAATAGTTACCTTACATAAACTTCGCTTCCCCGCTGCCTGGAATATTGACATTTATGGAAATTCATTAAAAGATATTTTTCATGCCATTGGGACCATGGTACTCGTCATTTCATTTATCTGGCTGTTACTTCGCAGCATAGATTTTATCGCTACTATTCTTGAAAGAAAGGCTAATCTAACATCAGATTTTCGCGATAATCAACTGATCGTTTTCTTCAGGGATTTTTTAAGGTCATTATTGGCATTGCAGGGATCCTGATGATCCTGCATTTTGCTTTTAATTTTGATGTGGGAAGTTTTCTGACAGGCCTGAGCATAGTGGGTGCGGCCATTGCTTTGTCGCTGCGGGAGAGTCTTGAAAACCTAATCGCCTCCTTTGTTATCTTTTTGATAAACCATTTACGACCGGCGATGTCGTGAAAGTGCAGGGCATTACGGGTACTGGTTGAAAAGATCGGTCTTCGCAGTACACGTATTCGCACGGAACAAAAAACTTATGTGACTGTTCCCAACAAGCAAATGGTGGACAGCATACTCGATAACGTTTCACTTCGCACTCAGTATAAGGGCGAGCTGAAGATTAGAGATCGATCTTAATACTTCATCCCAAAAAATACAGGAGCTGCTGGCCGGGAATAAAAAATATTTTTAAGAGAAGAATTGAGAACTCATCTGTTTTAATGAATGCCATAACCGGACATGCCTTCCTGGTAAATGGAGATTATTTTACGGCGCATCTTACAGACAAAGAGTTCAATGCTGTAAAAGAATCAGTGAATATTTCAGTTTTGCAATTGCTGGAAAGTTTAGAGATAGAAATTGCAGGAGCTAACAAGGACATCCGCATTATTGCCCAGGAGAAGTAGGGATCGATGCAATGATCTCACCCAATTCCTTATCAAATAATCCATATTTACCATACTCAACCACCCGGCCTGCTTCTTTTCCATCCTTCATAACAATTATGGTAGGAACATCAATAATATTCATCGCTTCGGCAAGATGGCTGAGTGTTTTTTGCTCCTGTCAACACCGATCAATGTAACCCTGTCTCCAGGGAAACCTGCTGCATCAATAAATGAAAAAACTTCGGAATGATAAACTTTGAATCACTGCACCATGTTCCTATAAATGCAATGAATTCTATACTTTGGTTTTTCTTGAGTTCAGTTAAAGCCTGAGACTGAGGAGTATAACCTTTTAAATTTTCAGCCCACCAGGAAAATGCAGTATCACTTTCCAATTCCTTACGGGAAATAATTCCTTTCAGAATTTTATTTCCTACACTGTCCCTCGAAATCTCGGCCTGCGACTGAGCAAAAATTGCGCCACTGAACAGAAAACAACAAGTGATTAAAATCAATATTTTTTCATGATGTAAAGATCAGTTCCAAAATTAATGTTGGAGATTACGCGTTTATATTTTTTGATGTTAAAATCCTTTACAGCGTTGCTTTCAGCTCAAGAAAAAAGCCCTTGATCTTTTCAAGTGATTGGATCATTGCAAATTTTTCTTCTGCTTTTTGCATTCTTCAAATAATCTTTAGCGCCTTCGATAGTGAATTTGCGCCGGCGAAGCAGGTCATAGATCAGTAAAAGATTTTTTACATCAACGGGCCTGAAGAAACGATCCCCTTTCCGGTTTTGCGGGGCTCTAAAATATCAAATTCAGTTTCCCAGTAGCGAACCAAGTGACTGGTTGACGCGAAACCATTTTGCTACCTGGCCAATGGAGTAATACTGTTTTTGAAAAAGAATTTCGTCAGGAGGAATTTGTACAAGATCAGCGTTGATATCCATTTCTTTTAATGAAGGACGCCCGCGTTTTGAAAGAGATTTTTTGGGTCGCTGATCTATTAAAGGGGCATCCTTCTTCAATTATTGTAAGCATTTTCTTCCCGGATCACCGGATCAACCTCAAGAACGGTTTCACTTTGTGGCGACTGCTTTCTTCTCCGCCAACAAACTCCATTGCGATTTGTGAGAACTTTCTTTCCATAGTTATTGTTGATTAAAGATACGAACGCTGAAGTCTGCGACACAACGAAAGTTGAGTATTGTGGAAAAGTAGTTTCATACAAAGGCTACAAGCTGTAAGCTGCATGCTTCAAGCCAGTGGCGGCTTTGCAGCATAAAGCGTGAAGCTTGCAGCTGAGTCAAAACTCTGATTCGCTGCGGCTGCTCTTTTTAATAAAAGATCGTATTGCTCCAGGTGAAAGATCATTGTAAAAGAAATACACAGGATCAATTTTTTGTCCATTCTTATGTACTTCATAATGACAATGCGGCCCGGTAGATTTTCCTGTACTTCCCACGTACCCGATCACCTCACCACGTTTTACTTGCTGACCGACCCTTGCTTTTACTTTTACCATGTGGCCATATAAGGTTTCATAACCATATCCATGATTAATGACAACATGATTGCCATACCCATTGCCTGTGTTGCCGGCAACAGTCACGGTACCATTTGCGGTGGCATAAATCGGAGTTCCCTGTGGTGCGGCAAAATCAAGACCCGCGTGAAGCTTTACAGTTTTATAGATGGGGTCAATGCGATAGCCAAAGCCGGATGCAACACGGGTAAGATCTTTATTGCTTACTGGCTGAATGGCAGGTGTGGAAACGAGGAGTTGTTCTTTATTTTTCAGAAGATTGTCAATTTCATTATAAGATTTTTTCTGAGCACTTGATATAATGACCCAAATTATTTAGTGAATTAATGATAGAATTCACCAGGTCTGCCGACCTCATATTTTCAACCCTGGCAATTTCCTGCTCCTGCGCCAATGCCCTTGCCCTGGCACTATCAGGGATCGGGTTGGCTTCAAATATGGCTCTGTAAACTTCGTTGTCTCTTTTTACAAGCTCTGACATCTGTTCCTGCGTCACTTTTACCTGGTCATTGAGTTGGTGATATTTATCCTGTAAACGCTCATTTTCCAGGCTCAATAATTTTTCATTGGGTGAGCCTACAAACCGGAAAGCAAAAATGAAATGATGGCGGCTGTCACGATAGCCGCAGCAAAAAGCAAAAATGCGCAGCAGTTTTACCCGCAGAGGCGTTTCCAGTTTCTCATACCGGAGGCTATTGGTGTTATAAAAATATTTGATCTTCTTCATGATGGCAGAAGCTTAACCATTCAATGAAAAATGCAGCCTGAATCTTTACCTTTGCAGCTTCGCTATTATGCCGGGCTGTCACAGGAATGGCAAATATAGCCGGATAAATAGCAAAAATCAATCCCTTTTATAATTTGAAATTTCTTTTAACCAGTTAAAGATAATTATGTTCCCGGCTTTCATGCTACTATTCAGCTTCTGTTGCGTCGCACTCTTATACGTCTCGGTTCGCTACTGAGCTATTTGTCAATTGTGAATCGTCAATTGTCAATTGTCAATCGTCAAGTTGCTTTTCATTCACGTCTCACGTCTCACGTCATCACGTCTTACCATTCACTCACCACTCACCACTCACCACTCACCCCTATGATGACCTCATCCCAAATACGACAGCAGTTTCTTGATTTTTTAAGTCGAAAGGACATGTCATCGTTCCGTCAGCTCCCATCGTTGTAAAAGATGACCCCACGCTGATGTTCACCAATGCAGGCATGAACCAGTTCAAAGATTATTTTTTGGGAAATAAACAGCCGGTAAATAAACGGGTAGCTGATACGCAAAAATGTTTACGTGTTAGCGGAAAACATAACGACCTGGAAGAAGTAGGTGTTGATACTTATCATCACACCATGTTTGAAATGCTGGGCAACTGGAGTTTTGGCGATTATTTCAAAAAGGAAGCGATTGAGTGGAGCTGGCGAACTACTGACCAAGGTTTATAAGATTCGATAAAGACAGGTTATACGTTACCAGTGTTTGAAGGTGATGCAAGCAGAAAAGCTTGCCAAAGACGATGAAGCGGTAAATGAATGGAAAAAATGGATACCGGAAGACAGGATATTGATTGGCAATGAAGAAAGATAATTTCTGGGAAATGGGTGATACAGGGCCATGCGGACCTTGTACGGAAATCCATGTCGACTGCCGACGGTGATGATGAAAGAAAAAAATTGGATGGGTAAAGAATTAGTGATAACACAGATAACCCCAGGTGATCGAGATATGGAACAATGTATTCATTCAATTCAATCGTTTAAAAGATGGAAGATCTTGAACCATTGCCGGCAAAACATGTTGATACCGGGGATGGGTTTCGAACGACTGGTAAGAGTGCTTCAAAATAAAGACTTCCAATTACGATACCGATGTTTTTACAGGCCTCATTGAGGCTACAGGAAAAATAACTGCGAAAAAATATACAAACACTGATAACAAGCAGGATATTGCATTTCGTGTTATTGCTGACCATATCCGCGCCATTGGTTTTACGATCGCTGATGGACAATTGCCTTCAAATACAGGCGCAGGTTATGTGATCCGCAGGATCCTTCGTCGTGCTGTTCGTTATTATTATTCTTACCTCGATTATAAACAACCCTTGCTTTGCCAGCTAATGCCGTTGCTGGCACACCAGTTTGAAAATGTATTTCCCGAATTGCAAAAGCAAATTGATTTTGTAAGTAAGGTGGTGAAGGAAGAAGAAGAAGCATTTTTGAGAACCCTTGGATAAAGGGTTAAAGAGAATAGATGAATCATTGTTCTAATCGATTCTAAAAGATTAAAACGATAACAGGCAAGGATGCTTTTGAATTATACGATACTTACGGATTCCCAATCGATCTCGACAAGATTAATTGCTTTGGAAAACAATTTAGACAGTTGATGAAAAGGTTTTTGAGGACAGAGATGCAGCAACAAAAGACCGTTCACGTGCTGCCACCGCAATTGATACAGAAGATTGGATAGTGCTCAATGGTTCTTCAACAAATACATTTGTTGGTTACGATTACTTTGGAAGCAAAGACCAAGGTTTTGAAATATCGCAAGGTAAAAGCGAAGAGGAAAAGAGTCTTATCAAATTGTTCTTGAAACCACACCATTCTATGCGGAAAGTGGCGGACAGGTTGGCGACGTAGGGAATTGATTTTCCCCTCTCCTTCGGAGAGGGACCAGGGGTGAGGCTTAAAGTGAATGATACAAAGAAAGAGAACGAATTGGTCATCCATTTTACAGATTCGATTCCATGCTGATCTTTCAGGTGAGGTGATTGCAATAGTTGATGCAAAGAAAAGAAGGAACACGGCGCTGGCATCATACGGCCACACATTTGCTTCACGCTGCTTTAAGGAAAGTGTTGGGAACTCATGTTACACAAAAGGTTCCTTAGTCAATGATGAGCATCTTCGTTTCGATTTTTCACATTTTGCAAAAGTGACAGAAGAAGAGATCGCGGAAGTGGAAGAACTGGTCAAACGAAAAATTCGGGACAATATTCCTGTTGTTATAAAGTGGATGCCAAAGGATGAAGCATTAAAGCTGGGAGCCATGGCTTTGTTTGGAGAAAAATATGGTGATACAGTAAGGGTGGTTGATTATTGATCCCGGTTATTCCATTGAATTGTGTGGCGGTACTCATGTGGGTGCAACAGGAGATATTGGGTTCTTTAAAATCAGCAATGAAACCGCAGTGGCTGCCGGTGTTCGTCGTATAGAAGCGGTTTGCGGCAAGCTCGCCGAAGATTATGTGAATGAAAAGATAGGCGTTCTTCAAATACTACAAACTCAACTTAAAAACCTAGGCGACTTATCAAAGGCCGTTGAACAACTTATTGAGGATAGAAATGAATTGAAAAAGACAACTGAGAAACTTCAGCGGTTGCAGGCTCAGGCGTCGGTTGACAGAATAGTTTTAAAAAAGCAAAAGATCAATCATCTTGATTTCTATAATGATATTATTGTCGATGGCGACATAAATCTCACTTAAGATGATTTTTTCTGGAATTGCAGATCAAGGATAATAAACAGTCTGTAGCCCTTTTGGATTGGTAAGAAAGGATGGGAAGGTAAACGTTTTGGTAGCCCTGTCAGACGATTTGGCAAAGGCTGGTCAATATGATGCAAATAAAATTATTAAAGAGAAAATTGCTCCATTGATCAATGGCGGCGGCGGAGGACAAAAATTTCTGGCAAGCTGCTTCGGGAACTGATGCCGCTAATCTTGATAAACTGGTTAATCAATTCAAAGAAGTTTTAAATAAGCCCCTTTAGGGGTTGGGGTATGGATGTCGTTATTGAAACCGATCGCTTATTACTTCGCAAGTTTACAGAGGGTGATGCACCTCTTCTTTATGAATTAAATCTTGACCCGGAAGTTATACGCTATACTCACGATCCAATAACTGACGTCGAACACGCCAGGAAAGTTCTTAACGATGTCATCTTGCCGCAATATGTTTTGTACGGTCACGGTCGCTGGGCAGTTCATTTGAGATCCAATTTGGAATTTACAGGTTGGTGTGGCTTAAAGTATCTTCCGGAAACAAATGAAGTAGATCTCGGGTATCGTTTCATGAAAAAATTCTGGGGCAACGGGTATGCAACAGAAGCAGCATTAGCCTGTATTGAATATGGCTTTAACAAGCTGGATCTTCACCAGATTGTCGTGGCCGGGCTTTGCCCGGAAACCTTGCCTCCATAAAGGTTTTAGAGAAATGCGGTATGAAATATCTTCATGAAGAGAGTTATGCATGGTTACCTTCATAAAACTTATCAGGTGACAAATCCGGCTATCAAATTATAGGGCCATTTAAAAGGAATTGATTTTAATCATTTCCGAAGTGTTTCGTATTTGAATAAATGTCTTTATATTTGAACTACGAAACTTAACGTAGAGTCTAAATTAAAAAATAAGCTATGCAGAGAATTCTCCCAAAATTATCAGCAGTCATCCTTGCCAGCCTGCTGATAGCACCTGTTGCGATTCATGCCCAGGATGAAAAAGAAAAAGATAAATCCGACAAAAAGATGTCGATCAAATTATCATCACAAGAAAAACGCATGACAAAGGAAAAGTTACTGTCGAGATCGATGGTGATAAAGTAACAGTAAACGGAAAACCTATTGAAGATCTTAAGGGCGGTGACATTACAGTTAACCGGCATAAAATTAAAGACGGAATACAGTAATGGCCTACAGTTCACCCAGCGGTGCATGGAGCTATAATTGGAATGATGATGACGACAAAATGTTCTATGAAGATGGAAATACGGCCATGTTAGGTGTAGTTACGGAAAGCGATGATGATGGTTTAAAAATAACTGACATTACCGAAGGCAGCGGCGCCGATAAAGCCGGGTTTGAAGGAAGATGATATCATTACAAAAGTGGATGATAAAAAGTTGACGATCCTGACGATCTCGACAAAGATCATCCGTAGCCTATAAACCGGGTGATAAAGTAAACATTACTCTATCTCAGGGATAAAAAGAACAAAAGTTACTGCAGAATTGGGTAAATGGAAAGGATCGGACTTTCAAGCATTCAATATGCCTAATATGAATTTTGATATGATCGCTCCCAAAGGTGATGCTCATCCAAAAATAAAAATAGCACCGGGCCAATATTCATTCTTTTTCTGACAATCGCCCGAAGCTTGGACTTTCTGTCCAGGATACAGAAGATGGCAAAGGTGTGAAAGTGATCGATGTTGACGATGAAGGCAATGGTCAGAAAGCAGGGGTGAAAGAAAATGATATCATTACTGCTATCAACGACAAGGAAGTAAACAGCGCCGATGAAGTAGCGAGGATCATTCGTGAAAGCAGAGGACAAACCCTCTGTCATGCTTAAAAATTAAACGTGCAGGTAAGATTCAGAACATTGAAGTAAGAATGCCCACGTAAATTAAAAACAGCAGATCTTTAACTCCATATACATCGAGCATGTAATAGTCCCGACTTGTCGGGACTTTCTTTTGCTTCATCCTTCTTCTGCAAAGAAGGCTCATTGTATCCAAACTTCAGTTCTTCGGGCAATAAAGCTATGGCGACGTGGTCAGGCAGAGGATCTGAGGGCTGGTTTCTTACTTTTGCAGCTTATCTATGACACATTAATTATGACGCATACGAAACGGTAGTATGGACTGGAAGTTCATGCGGCAATTATTGACTCAAAGTAAATTGTTTTGTGGCGACAGTTCAGCATTTGGCTTCTTTGCCAAACACTCATGTAAGCGCCATAACCCTGGCTCACCCGGGTACCTTGCCGAAAATGAACAAAAAGGCGATCGAGTTTGCTAGTAAAAATGGGGCTGGCTTGTCATTCTGAGATCGTGAAAGAAAATTATTTTGCACGAAAAATTATTTCTATCCTGATCTCCCGAAAGGGTTACCAGTTATCTCAGCACACAACCCCTATTTGCAAATCCGGATATATCACGATCAGGATAAAAATGCAATGGTAACAATAATTCGGTTAAACAGGATACACATGGAAGAGGATGCCGGTAAAAGTTTACATGATGTTGATCCTGAAAATACCGCTCTTGATTTTAATCGCGCCGGTGTGTCTCTTGATTGGAAATTGTAAGTGAACCAGACATACGTAACGGTGAAGAAGCCTACGCCTACCTGTACTGAGTTACGTAAACTCGTTCGTTATCTTGACATATGTGACGGTAATATGGAAGAAGGAAGCCTTCGTTGTGATGCAAATATTTCTGTAAGAAAAATGGGTGATACTAAAGCTGGGCACAAAAGCCGAAGTGAAAAACCTTAATTCAATTCGTAATGTAAAACGAGCCATTGAGTTTGAAAGCAGGCGGTATGATCGAAAATGCTTGAACAAGGACGAGAAATTACTCAGCAAACAAGAAGTTTTGATGCCGATAGTGGAACAACATTTTCCATTCGTGATAAAGAAGATGCGGATGACTACAGGTATTTCCCTGACCCTGATCTTACAAAATTTTTCTGACAGATGAATTCATTGATAATGTTCGAAGATCGATCCCTGAATTACACACGGAACGTTCTAAAAGATATATCAGCAAATATCACCTGTCGGAGTATGATGCGGCTATTTTAACGGAAGAAAAAGAATTTGCCGACTATTTTGAAAAAGTAATAGGTGGAGAGTAAAGTTTAAGTCAGCGGCTAACTGGATGCTGGGGCCGGTGAAATCATGGCAGAATGAAAACAACGAGGAGATAGGTCGATTTCCGATTGCACCGGAAAAATTGGCCAGTGTTATAAAACTGGTAGAAGATGGAAAATTGAGTTTTCGATTGCATCAACAAGACTTTTTAACGAATTACTCAAAGATCCTCAGAAGAACCGGTCAAGATTGCTGAAGAAAAGAATTGGTCACTTGACACAAATATCTGATAACATTGAAAATTTGATTGAACAGGTATTAAATAAATTTCCTGAAAAGGTAAAAGAGTTTAAAAAGGGGAAAAAAGGGTTTAATGGGCTTATTTGTTGGCGAGGTCATGAAATTATCAAAGAGAAAAAGCGGATCCCAAAATGACAAACGATATTTTATCCGAAAAATTAAAATCCTGAATATACTATGCGAAAATTTTTTTGGCTTCAGCTGTCTTGTTTTTGTTATCATGTAAGCATGAGGCATCTAAGCAATTTGAAGTAAGCGGTCATATCAGGAACAGCGATGGCAAAATGGTCTATTTGCAGGAAACTCCTTTAGGTTCCGGTGAAAGGATCATTGCGGATTCTTCCATTGTCGGAGAAAGATGGCTCCTATAGCTTAAAAGCAAAATCTACCGAAGAATCATTATTCAGTTTATTTCTCAAAGGCGAGATATATCCTTTTGCGTATGTTATAAATGATGTTTCGAAAATTGTTGTAAATGCCGATGCTCAAAATCAAACTGACTACGAGGTAAAAGGATCTGAGGCAAGTAAATCTTTAAAAGATTTTTCTGTAAAAACTTCGGGCAAATGGTCAGTATTATATGCACTTGGTCATGAAATTGATAGCCTTATGAAATCAGGAGTTCCCTGATAGCAGCAGCAGGAGTGAGAAGTATTAACGAGCAGGGAGTATCCCAGTTAGAAGATCTGAGAAATTATGTGAGCGGGTTTATCAAAAGTTCCAATGACCCAATCACAAGCTCATGGGCTTTAAGCACCAGTTCCCAGGTATTTTCAATGGAAGATTACCAGGCACTATTAAATGGTATCGTAACAAAATTCCGGCCCACAAGGGCGTGGCGAGAGATAAAAGAGATGAACGAGAGGCAACTTGCTCTTGCAAAACAAAAATCGCAACCAATTGATGAACCGCAGTGGATAAATAAACAAGCCCCTGAACTTTCTTTGCCGGATATAAATGGAAAAACGATCACGCTTAGTTCTTTTAAAGGGAAAATATGTCCTTGGTAGATTTTTGGGCCAGCTGGTGTCTGCCATGCAGAAAAGAAAGCCCAAATGTGGTACTAAGCCTATAACAAATACAAAAACAAAAATTTCACGATACTCGGGTATCGCTGGACAAAGAAAAAGAGGATTGGTTAGGAGCCATTGGGACCGATAAACTTTCGTGGACACAGGTAAGTGATCTGCAGGAATGGAACAGCGCTGCCGTTTCAGCATTTAATTTTACAGGTATACCTTTTAATATTTTAAGTTGATCCCGAAGGAAAAATAATTGCGCAAAAGTTTACGGGGAGATTCCCTGGAAGAGAAATTGGACGAAATACTAAAATAATTTAGCTTTAAGGACTGGCAGATTGCCTGGTACAGTCTCCTTTCGGCTCACCCTTTCGCACCTTCGTCAGGGATATTTTTTTACTTTAGCTATCCTGTTTCTTCCCTGAAGTTGATATTAAGATAGCAGGTAATAATACTAGATTAGTAAGCGTGGCTGTAACAAGTGTTAATGATGTGAGCCATCCAAGTGCCTTTGTTCCACCGAAACCACTAAAACAAAAAATAATAAAGCCTGCAATGAGCACAAGACTGGTATAGATGATACTGATTCCCGTACTATGTATAGTTTCAATGACAGTTGCTTTCAGATCGTGATGATGCAGCGGCAATTCCTGTTTATAATTTACAAGAAAACGAATGGTAACATCAATGGCAATGCCCAATGCAACACTAAAGATCAAAACTGTGGAGGGCTTTAAAGGAACGCCCACCCATCCCATCACTCCGGCTGTAATGAGCAGCGGGATAATATTTGGAATAAGAGAGCAGATCAATATTCTGAAAGATCTGAAAAGATAAAGCATGCACAAAGCAATTAATAAAAATGCCCACATGATACTTTCCTTCAATCCGTGAATTATGAAACTACTTCCTTCCAGGAATGTGACGCTTGTTCCAGTGAGCATCACTTTATATTTTGCTGTATCGCCAAATAATTCATTGGCCTTCGATTGAATGCTATCAAGAATTTGTGGCAATCGTTTGCTTCCACGTCAGCCATGTTTACGCTGATGCGTGCCTGTTGTTTGGCACTATCCATAAAGCTTGATACAAGTTTCGTAAATGAGTTCCTGCTGCCGGTTGTATCTGTTTTCACGTCGAGGTATTCTTTAAGTGCCGGGAGGTCTGAGGCAGTTGGCATAGTATAATTATTGCTATCACCGTCAAAAGCAATGCCTGTTTGGCAAAATTTTAATCCCTTCAGTAATACTTAAAGGCCTGGCAATATCAGGCATTGTTGAAATATACCTGGAAAGAGTGTCCTATCTTTTCCAGGTTGGAAAAATATTTTTGAACACGCCATACTTTCTCTTTGTATCTACAATAATTTCAAGAGGCATTACTCCTTAAAATTCTTTTCAAAAAAATTTAAGATCAGTATAGATCTTATCAGATTTTGGAAGATCATCTACTATATAACCAACAGATCTTAATTTCAAAATACCTGCAATAGCGATCACGACGATAACAGAAGTAGTTATATAGATAAGCTTTCGACGATTCAACTGACCAGTGTTCCAGCCTGTCAAGCCACCGGTTTAATGCAGGGTTTTCAAGATATTTTGTATGCCTTGATTTGGGAGAAGGCATATAGCTTAGCACAACGGGAATCAAAATAAGTGAAATAAAGAATAACAGTATAATATTCGTTCCTGCTACTTCACCGAACTCTTTTAAAACGTCGCTTCGTGTTAACGCAAAAACGGCAAAGCCGATAGCCGCACCTAAGATTGCAAAACAATGTAACAACTCCCATTCGGCCTACCATCTCTATCAAATGCTTTTCGTTTTTCTCCCGGTCTCATTGAATGAAGTCATGGTATTTATTTCAAAAATAAATACAGTTAGGAATACCGATCACAACGATCAGGGTGGTATGAGTGCCGTGAGCAACGTGATCTTATAACCCAGTAAATGAATTGTGCCGAGGCTCCATACAACTCCCATGATCACGACAGCGAGGGATAACATCATTGTCCCCACCGATCGAAAAAATAAAGAAGGATAAATGCAAGAAAGAATGACCGACGCCAATAAAAACAACCGCATTTCATTGGCGATCGCTTGTGGCCATTTCTGTTCGTATCAGTGGTAAGCCACTTAAATAAATTTGAAGATCATTGCTTTTCCAAAATCATCTTGCCTGCGAGGTTATGGATTCTACTACACCAATTCTTTTCTTCGAGTTCATTATATTTTTGTTGATGCGAACTCCCATAAGCCATGCGCCTGTTTCCGGATTATACAAGAATGGTCTTGTAGAAAGGGAGGCTTAAAAATATTTTTGAACTGTCGATTTCCTTTTGTGACAGAATTGCATCTCTGAAAATAGGCTGTGCCCTTAATTTTTCTGTTGAGGAATCTTTTATAAGATCGACTGATGAAGGTACACTGATGATATCTTCAACGCCGTTGATTCTCTTTAAAGCTTTTTGTAATGAACTGTAACTATTGAAAGTTTTTTCCTCGAACAACTTACCGGTCTGGATCCCTATGACAAGAAGGTTGCCATCTTCTCCGAATTTCTTTCTGAATTCCTGGTAAGTTTTGTACTTAGGGTGATCTGTAGGAATAGCTCTTGCGAATTCGTAACTTAATTCAACTTTGCTGGCATAGATAAGCCATGAAGGATGTCGGTGCCAATAATATCAGTAAAAGAAGTAATCGGTATTTAAGAAAATGAATTGACCTAAGAATTGCCACATATGGGACAAAGAAACGGAATAATGCTGGTTTATATTGTTTGTCGTAACTGCATACCGGTTTTCAGTCAATAATTACCCTTACAAGCAACCACATCGATTCTCTATATTTGAGAAGTGAGAATCTTTTTTGTTGTCATAGCCACCTGCTATATTTATAGAGCATCGGCACAAAATTCTTCCGTGTCAATTGGCATGTGGAAGGAATACCTGCCTTATAATAGTGCGATAGACGTTGCGGCAGGCGACAATAGGATCTATTGTGCTACTCCATACAGTTTATTTACGAGTTGGACCCTGGTGATAATTCAGTTGAAAGGTCGAGCAGGATAACGGGCCTTTCGGAAACCGGTATCAGCGCAATCCATTATGATAGAAAAGTACGCACAAGCTTTTTATTGCATATGCTAACAGCAACATTGACATAATCTATCGGAACGATATTTTTAATATTCCTGATATCAAACGAGGAAAAATATCACCGGTGATAAATCTATTTACAATATTTACTTGTATAACAACAGTTATTATCTGTCAACGGGGTTAGGAGTGGTCGTAGTTGATGGAGATCGTTTCGAGGTAAAAGAATCATGGCTCATTGGTAATGGCGGCAATAATGTAAAAGTGAATGGTTTTACTTCAGACGCGAGTTTTTTTTTATGCAGCGACAGATGAGGGATTGAAAAGGGCTGCCATTAACTCAACGAATCCTTTTCTGATTATCTCAATTGGGCAATTGATTAGTGGAATAAACGGCCGTCTGCAGGACCATGTAGAAATATTATTATGGCTGGTAATAAACCTGTGGCGCTGAAAAATGACTCTGTCTTGATATATAACGGGATTAACTGGGACTTGCTGTATAATGACGGGAATGTGATAACTGCGATCAATTCCACTGGAGGGAAAAGTTGCAATTTCCGCCATCACCTGCCGGGCCCTGGTAAGCAAAGTTGAGTTATTATTAATGCAGATGGCTCATTGAAAGAACCATTCAGCAAAATGGCGTGACTCCCTTTCCGAGAAAAGCAATTTTGTATAATGGCGCACACTGGATAGCTGATCAATTCAATTGTCTTTCAAAATTTTCCTCCGGACCTGCCGCTGAAGAAGTGTACAGTTTGAATTCTCCTGATGGAATTGCCAGTGGTGACATGATTGAATACAATAATGTTTTTATGCCACAGCAGGTGAAGTAAAGTGATTCCTGGAATTATCCAGTAATAATGGTAATGGAATATATCGTTACAAAAATGGTGAATGGAAAAATTTTAATCGATTTCATTACCCTGTTCTGGATTCAATGCTCGATTTCATTACTGTGACAGCGGATCCTCGTGATGAATCTGGTATGGGCAGGTTCATTTGCGTGAGTGGCTTGCTTCACATAAAGCCTGATGAAAGCTTTGAGATATTTAAACAAAAATTCTTCTTATCCAACCACATCCGCTTGATCCGGGAAGTTATCGGGTTGCGGGATTATTATTTGATCATGAAAACAACTTGTGGATATCCAACTTTGGTTCGTTGCAGCCATTGGTTGTTCGCAAGGCCGACGGTAACTGGAAAAGTTTTTCACTTCCTTTTACATTGATTGAAAATGCCTCTTGCGCAGATGGTCGTGGACGACGTGAACCAAATCTGGATAGTATCCCCGCTGGGAAATGGATTGATCTGTTATAACTATGGCAGTTCGATCGACGATATAAATGATGATCACTGGAGGATGTACAGGAGCGGACCCGGAAATGGGAACCTCCCTTCCGTGAATGTGCTTTGTAAGTTGCAAAAGATAAAAGCGGATTTATCTGGGTGGGCACAGATGATGGTATCGGTGTCATTCAATGCCCGCAAGAAGTTTTTAACGCGGTTGTGAGGCAAGATACTTCCCATTGTGCAGCAAGGAAATTTGCAGCAGGCTATTTGTTCAAGGGTGAAAATGTAAGAAGTATTGCTGTTGATGGTGCTGACAGAAAATGGGTGGCTACAAAAAATGGCGTGTGGCTCATCAGTGCAGATGGTGGAAAAAGTGATTGAAAGGTTTACAGAAGATAATAGCCCGTTATTAAGATAGCGATGTGAAAAAGATTTGCGATCAATGGCAAGACCGGTGAAGTATATTTTGCTCACGTCCAGGGGCATTTGCTCATTTGGGGTGCTGCTACCGAAGGCGGGCAAACGAATTCAAAATGTCCTTGTATTTCCAAACCCGGTTCCGCCGGGTTATAATGGAACTATCGCCATTCTGGGGAATTGCTGGAAAACTCGATCGTAAAAATTACCGAGCTTGATGGAAGACTGGTTTACCAAACAAAGGCAGCGTTGGGCGGGCAGGCGGTTTGGGATGGTAAAGATTATAAGGGGCGAAAAAAATTTCAACGGGAATTTATCTTGTATTGGTAAGCAATGAAGATAGATCTCGAAAAAACATCGACAAAGATCGTTTTCATTTCAAAATAATTTATCGGGCAAACTCTGTGATTATGTCTCAGAAACTTCATAAAGCAAGAGGTATTGTTCTCAGGACAGTAAAATATGGTGAGACGAGTTTGATCGTTACCATTTTCACTGATTTGTTTGGTGTTCAATCTTATCTTGTCAATGGAGTAAGCGGCTTCTACAAAAAAGGAAGCGGCAAAGCAAATCTCTTTCAACCTGCAGCGATCCTTGATCTCATTGTTTATTACAACGAATTAAAAAACCTTCAGCGAATTAAAGAGTTCAGGTGGGGGCCATTTGTATCAAAACATTTTATCAGACATAAAGAAAAAAATGCTGTCAGCTTATTTATGGTAGAACTGCTTACAAAATGTTTAAAGACAACCCGGAAACAAATGAAGATCTTTTTCATTTTGTGGAAGATGCTTTCTTGCATCTTGATGAAAGTGGTGAGACCGTAACGGCCAATTTTTCCTTTATTCTTTGCATTACATGTAGCGGTATTTTTCGGATTTAGAATAGATGATCAGTATTCTGAAAAAACCCTTTTCTTGATTTGCAGGAGGGGGACATTTGTAAGCGAACGACCTTCCCATCCTCATTTTTAGAAGATAAGCAAGCTGCTGTAACTTCCCATCTGCTGAAAGTAAGACAACCGGATGAGCTAAACGACATCAAATTGAATCATGATTTTCGCCGCAATCTTTTGTATGCTTTTGAAACTTACTATGCTTTCCATATCCAGGATTTCGGAACAATGAAGACCTTGTCAGTACTGAGAGAAATTTTAAATTAATTTTTTGAGACCCAGGTCAGCAGGGTCAACTGAGGTAACTCCTGGCTTTTTCCCTTTTTCAAAACTTCCTAATTCTTTATCCCATTGCAAAGCTTTCGCTCCGTTAATAGTTGCCCATTGTAAAATAGTCGCCAACGGGATATTTGGAGTGATTTTTTTAATTGCTTCTATTTCTTTTGCAATGTTCAGTTGCCAGTTGCTGCTATAGCTGTCTGTTCCTAACACAAGATGGCAAATCATGTTTAACAAATAAATCTATCGGGGGCAGCTTGTTTTCAATATACAGGTTTGCATTGGGGCAAAGACAAAATATTAGTGTTAGCTTATTCTCATTTGCATAGTCTTTAGCGAATATGATGTCTTCTTCCTCCATATAAGTGTTATGGATTAATAAAATTGTTTGCCCGTTGTTAAAATAGGGAAGGCAATGAACGAATACTGCTTTTCCCTGTTACCGGGAAATGGCGATTGGTTGACCCCAAAAATTCTGAAAAGCTTCAAATAATCCCCTCCGCCTGTTTTATACAGTTCATCTTCTGCCGGGTGCTCCTGGTTATGGATGGAAATGATCTGATCCTTTGTCAGCTCATTTATTAACTTAAATGTTTTTGGACTAATGCTATATGGCGCATGGGGCACGAGTGAACTTCTGATTTCTGATTTTTGATTTCTGATTTTATCCAGGCTTTCCAGTACTGACTGGTAGTGTTTAATATTTTCTTCTGCTTTTTCATCTGTAAAGCTTAATACCTCCACAAAATTTTGCCAGTATATATTGCTTTTTGATTTTACTTCAGCAGTATCGGCGGTATTTCCAATATCACCCACTGCTACTATTCCATTATCGTACATTTCTTTTCTCAGCCTTTGACAATTTCTTCCTGTATCAATTGTGGATCAAAGTTCCTCTTTGTAACTACCGAGCAGAGAAATTCAACAAGACCCGTGCCTGGCGGGATCACATTTTTCAAATGACTTAATTCCAGGTGGCAGTGACAATTGATAAAGCCGGAGAAAGAAATGCCCTGAAATTTTGAACGTCATCGCCGGCATCTGTTGCTGGTACAATATCTTCAATTTTCCTTCCTGGTCGGTAATCAAAACGTGATCACTGTTTAACAGTTCGTAACCGGTGAATAATTGTTCCGATTGAAATTTTTTGTACGCCATTGCTGGTTTAACTTTGCTGCCCAAATTTATGCTAGACAAATTAGAAGCGATAAAAGCCAGGTTTGAGCAATTGGGAGTGGCCTTAACTAATCCCGAAATTGTAAATGACAATAAAAGATTCGCGGCCACCAGTAAGGAGTACAGAAGTCTTGAGAAGATCGTAAATGCTCATGATGAGTATAAAAAGTTTTGGCTGATATTGAATTTTATAAAGAGGCCTTAAGCGGAGATGACGAAGAATTGCGTGAGCTGGCAAAAGATGAAGCGCCACAGTTGGAAGAGAGAAGGGAAAAACTGGAATCTTATATACGTCAATTGTTGATACCTAAAGACTCGCAGGATGAAAAGAATGCTATTCTTGAAATTCGGGCTGGAACCGGTGGTGACGAAGCGAGCTTATTTGCCGGGGATCTTTTGCGTATGTATTTAAAGTATCTGCGAACGCAAAGGTTGGAAAACTGCAATACTAAGCGAAAATGAGGGAACCGTTGGAGGCTATAAAGAAGTACAGGTAGAGGTAACAGGAGACGATGTGTATGGCACATTGAAATTTGAAAGCGGAGTACACCGCGTACAACGGGTGCCGGATACCGAGGCGAGTGGTAGGGTACACACATCAGCGGCAACAGTAGCCGTGATGCCTGAGGCGGAAGAAGTGGATTTTGATTTAAGAGACAGTGATGTAAAAATGGAAACCGCAAGAAGCGGCGGAGCTGGAGGACAAGAACGTAAATAAAGTTGAAACAAAGGTTATACTTACACACATACCGACAGGGACCGTGGTGATGTGCCAAACCGAAAGAACGCAGCTAGGCAACAGGGAAAAAGCTGATGCAAATGATGCGGACAAAACTGTATGAAGAACAGGTTCGTAAGCAAGAGGAGGAGATCGCACGCCATCGCAAAGCCTTGTCAGCACCGGGGATCGCAGCGCAAAGATCAGGACCTATAATTTTCCCCAGGGCCGTGTATACAGATCACCGGATCAATTATACCTCGTATAACCTTGATGCAGTAATGAACGGTGGATATTCAGGATTTTATTGATGCCCTCCAGCTTGCTGAAAATGCGGAGAAATTGGCAAGACAGAACTAGGGCAAGTCTAAACTGGCACGATGTTTTTATTTCTATATATACGTTCGAAAAGTTCAATAGTGAAGTTCTTTACATGAGGTACTAAGTTAATTTTCTAAGGGTTTTCTTTAGAAATTCCTTAACACCAAACCTTATACTATTGGCAGTAATTTTGCGTTATACAACAACAGTTCTTCTCAATAAAGCAGTCAATTTTCTTCATAAGCAGTTAGTTTTGGTTGCGACCCTGTTTCTACAGGGAGTCTATTTTTTTATATACCTTGCCGGAAATCAATAACCCAATACTACATCCCAGGCCGTCAGCTAATATGTCTTTTAAATCGAAAAGACCGATTCGGTATGAAATATTTTTGAACCAACTCCATAGCTATTCCATATAAAAAAAAGTAAATGGCTATTTTGTCATGAAATAGTGATTTTTTCCCTGATGTGAGTACATATTGACACCAGAGATAAACCATAATTAAGAAAAGTATTAAATGGATCCATTTATCCAACCAGATCTTATCGAACCAATTTTCTTTTGGTAAAGCAGAGCCCGGAAGACACAACAAAACGGTGACAATAATGACCCACGTGGTGCAGGCAGGATTCTCAATTCATTTTTTTCACAAACTGGGGAGTGCTTATTATTATAATAATTAGCGAAGATATTAAGTTCGGGTTGTCAAAGCTTTGGCTTTTCCCATGACTCGCAATTGCTCCAGATCGGGACCGCCCTGTGGTATGGCCAATGATCTTCTATTGTAATAGCAAATGCATCCGCGTTTTGAGTGTTTTTCATTTTCAAAATAACATTGACTCGGTACATCAAATGATCCCAGGTCAACCGGTTTGCTTCCAATTAAAGCCCACAGTTGATATTGTTTATCTGACGGGGAGCTTGGGTGGATAGCTTCTTTACAACCATGTAAACATCTGTTCTCGTTGAATCCCAATAGACACTTGCGGAAGAAGATGAACCTTTCAGCCCAACCATGTTTACGACTATGACATTTGATCATGCATTATTTTATCAACCTTCGTCATTTCATTTATAAGGCTGTCGCTCCTGTCAATTTTTGCCTGTAATTCCCGGTTCTTATTATAAAACGTATGCTGAAATAACCAGTAAGCAAAAAAAGAGCGACTGAAGCTGCCGCAAACCATCTCAAGCCCGAGGACTTGCTTTTCGTGATTCCATACTGATTATTTTTGAGGTATTCTTAGTGGCCGATTGCTGAATAGCTGACCATGTCTTTCTTTACTCCCTGCAGGAGGAAGCACAGAATTTCGGAAAGCTTGCTTTTCGATGGCGAGCTCAAAATTGTTGCGGGCGTCTACCAGCTCGGGATATAAAGCACACATTTTCTCGAATTCAACCCTTTCTTCAGGTGAAGCAAGTCCCAGTACATAGCTTTCAATTATCCCACCTGATATGTATTCTGCATATTCACTATTATATCATTGTTCTAATTGAGTTAATGCGCTTCTTATTCGTGTTTTTACAGTACCAAGCGGCAGATTTAAAATCTTTGAGATCTCTCGTGAGTAAACCCCTGAAATACGACAGATCGATCAATACCCTGTATTCTTCCTTCAGCTTTACTTACCTGTTTTTAAGGCCAATATCATTTTGCTGCGGATTGACCACAGAATTTGCCGTTATGGTATTTACGTTTTCGGTTAATGGCTGGTTTTCAGACTATCCTGGTATGACCGTGATCTTAATTTATCAATTGCTGCATTGCGGGCAATATTCGCGCATCCAGGTAAATAAGCGGCCCTTTGCGTCATCATATAAGCTGATCTTTTTCCAGATATTGACAAAAACATCCTGCAAAACATACAGCAGCTGCTTCTTTCGTCTGAAATAATTTGGTTGATAACTCCAAATAGCCGGGGAATAGTTATCGTACAGATAACCAAATGCCTGGCCATTTTGTTGAAGAAGCTGGGGCACCAGTTCCTCTGCCCAGAATGGTATTAGTGCTCAAATAGGTGAAAGATACAAAATTGCCGTTGGTCAGATGCATTCGCAAACGGGCTATCGATCAGCTAACCATTTGTTCATAGGCCTTTGCATCCATTAATGTTTTTGATATCCTCTTTGTTGGCAATTTTCATTTTGACCATCAGCAATAAGACACCGAACGGAAGCACACC